>Ga0153954_1000010_pt1 | contig 253370 bp, 205 predicted proteins | sample TSFL038MetaG_FD_102277 | JGI IMG/M metagenome (GOLD analysis project Ga0153954, IMG submission 102277) | Attine ant fungus gardens microbial communities from Florida, USA - TSFL038 MetaG | ecosystem: Host-associated > Fungi > Mycelium > Unclassified | place: USA: Florida, Wekiwa Springs State...
GCAATATTAGCAAAGGATACAACGCTCAAGTGTGGGAAACCGGCTAAGCAGATGAGAGCTGCTACGTCGTTCACCTACAGAGATCACTTAATCAAAAATTGCTTTTAATGTCCGGTCACCTGCAGAATTCAGAATAATGTTGTTGTATAAATCATTAAAAAGTCTTGGAGGTCGCTAGTGTCCTATATATGTAACAACATTATTCGAGAATGAGATGCCCCTTTCAAGGGAGGCTAGAGTTTGGCATTTTTAAGATCTTACGCTGCTCCGCAGCTAAAATTTGTTATTGCGTGGAGGCCATGCATAAAATGCAGGCCGTAACGTGGGGAAACTATTGGACCATATATTCTTAACGTTAATTTAGATTTTTTCTCTTTTGATAAAATTCCTCAGTTGTGGGATAAGTATCATCTGGAGAATGTTTTTTAAATTCTTTTTCAATCACGCCAACATCAATAAGTTGATATTTTCCTTCTACAACTTCAACTTTTTTATCTGTTTTAAGTGTTTCGAACCAAATTTTCGCCTCTGATTCGTCCATTTCTGGAAGGCACCATTTCCTCGCTATATGATTGTAAATTTGATGAAGCTGCTGATCTTTCATTTTAGTCTTTTGTAAATTTATTGCTTCGACAATGCATTTATCGATATATCGATCAATTTTTTGATTGGATGAGGTCTTAACTGTTTGATTACGTACAATCGTATAGGGATTCAGTTTTCTCTTTTTCCTTTCCTCTATCATAGAAACTCTTTGGAAAATCTGTTTTTGATTCACTTCCGATTTTTCAACACTAGGTTTCTCAGGAGAAGGAAAAGGACACCAATCTTCTATTACACTTTTTATTCTTTTATCTTCTTTGGCATACGAAGGTGTGTTACTTGACTGCTTAGGTAATGATGGGAGTGCGTAATAGCCTTTATCAAGCCGTGTTAACAATGAAGTCACTTTAAAATCCTCTATTAAATTTAAATTTTGGTTAATCAAGCAATTGAATAAATGCTTTTATTAAATACGCATTTCAATGGAAAGGTAATACTTAAACTCATCTTGGAAGCGCTGCATCTAGCTCCCTGTTAAACTTTCGTTTAGCTGCCTCATCAAGAGAATACCGATAGACTCCGTCTATCATTTTAGCTTTTCCACTTTCTATAAGTTCGTTGAACCGATCTTCCGCTTCTAACTTCTTCATCCTTGGAAAATTCCAGCGCAAACCTAAATCATTGTAAATGTTACATAATGTTTTGTCTTTCCTTTGAGATAATTGCAAATTTTTTGCTTGGATAAGACACGTATCCTGAAATGCATTTTCCATCTCTTTACTCATCGTCCAGGGAACTGCTTCATTTTTTTTCTCATTAGCATGCTTGCTTAAATCGTTGTCAGATGTTTCAGAAGGTTTTCGCTTATTCTTTGAAATTTGTTTATTTGTTTTTTGATTAACTTCTTCCATTGATTTACACTCATGACGTTTTCCTACTACAGTCTTTATTGTTTCTTTTTCTTTAATTTTCAGAGGAGAGGACTGCGAATCCATCATTACAAACTGCGAATCTGCCATTACATTTTTTATTGTTTTACTCTTTTCATATTCTTCAGAATAAGGCTTCCACAACTTCATTAAATTTTTTATTCTTTCATCTTCTTTATTATACGAAGGTTCATTATATTCAATTTCATTACTTTTGCCCTCAGGCAATGGTGGAAGTACAAGTTGTAATGTTAAATTCACTTTAAAGCACCCCTACTAAATTTTAAATTTTTGGAAAAACGCTCTTAATTCATCCTCGGAAGAAATTATCTCAACGGTTTGTCTGTCCTCATCGTTTGGATAGATCTTTACACATTCGAATGCTGGAAATTCTTGTTTATCAAAGACCTTAAACAAGTTTTCTTGAGAAAAAGAAAAACGATTAATTTCGAGGCATTTCAGATTTTTCAAGTGATTACTCTTCAACAAAGAAGAGAAATTTAACTTGGGATATTCGCCAGGTCTCTTTGGATTAATTTCATTAAAGTCACAAAAGGCAATATCTAAAATTTCTATACTTTTCAATTTTTCGCTTTTTGACAACTTTTGGATGGCATTCACATCAAATGCATTCTCAACATAACCCTCTCCCCAACACCAGGATGGGGTTTCAATGATTAATTTTTTCACATTTTTTAAATACTCGGATTTGGCAAATTCCTCCATTGCTTCGCTTGCTTCCAAGCCTTCCGTTTGAATGAATAGTTCTTGGATTTTTGAACCATTTGGACTAGCTGCGAGAGCTTTTGCGACAGAATGCCAATTGCTTATATTTAGTTTTAAAATTTCGAGACCATTCAACGATTCTATTATGTTCTCAATTTGATCATTTGAAAATCGATGCTTTGTTTGAAAAGATTTCAATGATGAAAACTTTTCACTGGCCAATATTTTTTCAATAAGATACTTTATAACCTCTCCAACCTCTTCTGAACATGAAAAATAAATGAACATCTGCTCTATTTCAGAAAACGGCAAAGCCTCAAAAAAGTCATCGATAATTTGCTTTTCCTTTTCATTTGAATCCAAAGATAAAATGACGCTCACATCATCAAGAACTAAGCTTTTTAAGTTTGGTGTTGTGAATAGATTAAGAACATCTGAAACATGCATTTCACCGAAATCACAATCTTGCAAGCAAAGACTTTCAAGAGACTTAAAATTGGAGAACAATGTTTGCAACATCTTGCTGGAAAAACGAGAACTTTGCAGTGTCAACATAGAAATAAATTCACAGGGATAAAGTTCAAGAATCGCTAAAGGTAGCTTTGAAATTTCACCGAAATTAATCGAGAGAGAATGTGAATGTCCCCCTTCTATTTTTTCTTCATTTCTTTCGATTACTTGCCATTCCTCGCCTTCACTCTTAATAAATATCCTATTAAGATAGGGATCAAAAGAATTAATATAGCGCTCGATAAATTGCGCATTTGTTGTAGGGTTAAGAAGAATAGCGCGAAAGCCCTTACAAGTGCGTAAAAGGCTTTTCATATCATCATGAAGAAAATGAATGGCAATTTGTTCCCATAGTTCTTTCGGCAGCCCTTTTGGTAGAGAGATGACTTGAGTGCCGGGCAGAACGGCGACTTGAGTATCAGTAGACTCTTTGTGTCGTTTAGGAGATGGTTCTTCTCCATCAAATTCTCTTGAATTGATCTCCATTGAAACTGACTGTTCAAATGGCAACGGGACACTAGATGAAAAATTAATCATCTTATAAAACCTTTTAGAAAACGTTTATATGCAGAATTTTGCAACTACCTCGACTAATTAATAGTCAAATTAGCTGTTTTTACCTTAGATTTCTGAAAAACTCTTTATTTAGGCGCTTCTCGGGGAGAGTTTCTTGCAAAGATTGTTTAATCGAATCATGAGAAAGTTCAAATTGTTCTTTAGCGTTTATAACAATTTTTCCTTCCTCTCGTAGCTGAGTGATCCGACTCTCCATCTCTTGCTCATTCATTGATGCGAATCCCCATTTGGATGCCAGTCTATTATAGATTTCATATAATTTTTCATTTATTTGATTATATTTACTTCGTTTAGAATTTAATCGTTCAATATTCCGTTTATAATTTAATGCCTCAACAACACATTTATTTTTGAATTCATCATTTAGATTTTCAGTATTCATATCATCAAAATACTTACGAATTGAAATTTCTCCCTTATTGCCCTCTTTAGAAATCTTTACTTTTTTATCAGAAATCTCTTTTGTCTATTCTTCGTTGACTATTCTCTTTAATCTTTCCTCATTATCATGCAAAGAGCCAGATGGATCATTTTTGGGCTGAGACAAGGAGTCACAAATCGGCGGTAATGAATTCACTTTGAAACTCCATTGTAAAATTTAAATTCGGTTAAAAAAATAAGACATGATAAGCAAAACGACTAAGAAAAATCAAATAAATCAAGAATTGGATGAAAAAACATTTTCGAAATATAATTTCACATGATCACTAAGGAGATGATGATCGATTAGCCAATCGACAAATTCATTCCAAAGAGTAGAATCTATTTGCTGCTGCTTTGCAAACGAATCCATTGTCTTTAACCAAGAACGATATTCCCATTGAAGAGTCGTTAAGCTTTTATCAGGATTGGCTCTCGAATATATCTCGAACGCCTCTTTTTGATGATTCACAGAATAATCGATGCTATTTTGCAAAGCCCTTTGAAAAGCATTTTTGAATCCACTCTTAGCACAAGGATCTTCCTGGCGCGCAACAACAATCAATTCATAATAAGGCGGTACCCCAAAAGCGTCCAAGGGAAAGTGATCCACATTGACCCCCTTTGCACGTAAAATTTCCCCTTCGATATTCCAATAAGCTCCATAAAGGATATCGACATGCCGGTTAGCAATTGCGCTGATAAGGTCAGAAGAAGCATTGTAATATTTCTTAGGTGAAATCCCACGATTATCAAACATAACTTCTAAAAAAGCTGTATGAAAGCCATCTACGCAATAACCCACAGTTTTACCTGTAATGTCATTTGGCTTAGTGATAGCACTTTCCTTATGAAATATCAGTGAATTCAGGGGCTCTTGAATTAAGATGCTGATGGGAATAATACGTGCATCCTTCGATAGAGCATGCAAGCAATGTGGCATATATGTCAGACATAAATCCGCCTGCATTGAAGTGAGATAAGGTAAGCCATCGCCTGGATCAATCACTTTAAGAATTCTCAAATTGATTCCCTCATTTTTGAAGAAGCCGAGCTCTATTCCAGCATAAAGAGGAATATGATTGGGATTAGGCAACCAATCCAAAACAATGGTCGTCGATTTCTCCGGAGCTTTTTTACATCCACTGAAAGCTAGCATGATCATAATACAGACGAAAAAACTGCTTTTGATCATGTTTGGATAGCTTTTTTTCACTGTTTTCTCTATTAAAACGATGCCGCCATAAAGACCTAAATTGATTGCCGTCACGCAAAAAATGGCGCCAAACATCATCTCAATGTCTGCTGAACGACGACTTTCCAGCATGAGGAGTCCTAATCCCTCCTGAGCCCCTGCCCATTCGGCAGCTACCGCTCCAATTCCCGCCATTGCAATGGCAATGCGGAGGCCGCTAAATATCGCAGTCATCGCACAAGGAAGTTGGAGCTTGTAAAATGTTTGCCAGGTTGTCGCCTGATATTGCAGAAAGAAGTCGGAAAAAGCTTCGGGAACATCACATAATCCTTTGTAGATGCAGATTGTTAGCGGCAAAAAAATCATTAAGGAGATGGGGACGGCGATTGCCAAAAATGACCAGTCAAACCAGAAGACCATGATAGGTGCCAGCGCAAACATAGGAATGCATTGGATGGCGATAAAAATAGGCTGCAGCATGTTTCTCAATGGACCAAACAGCGACATCAACCATGCCAAAGGAAGAGCGACTATCAGGGCAAACGCAACGCCTCCAAGCATTTCTTTGAAGGTGGCAAACGAATGGAAAGCAAACCTATCGGCATGCATCCACACGATTTCCGTGATTTTTGAAGGAGGAGGCAAAATAAACCTCAGACTCTCATAAGAGTGGCTGAAGACTTCCCAAAACGTGAAAAGCAACATGAAGGTTAAGCAACTGAAGAGAACCTTGCCAATCGTTGAATAAAACAAAGAAGAAGCTCCTTTCTAATGATAAAGACATTCTAATAAAGCTGCAGCGGCAATAATCCTTAGTGTTTGATAGGGCTCTTGAAGTTTATCAGCGAGAAATACGAGAGAAGAGGGCGACCCAACACGGCCCAAGCTTTCTAGAATTTGGCCTTTTAATTCTCTTTCAGCACTCGGATAGGCTTCTTGAAGAATCTGCACGGTTTCTTCTGCGTTGCTCCATAGGGCTAAAATAATGGCTGCTTGAATCCTCACTTTTTGCTCAGGATCTTTTAACAATGCTGTCACAAGATCCACGGCCTCTTCATCCCCTTCAGTCAAAAGCAATGCAGAGGCTAAGCCATTAATGCCCCAATTGCATTCCATCAAAAAACTTTTTAGTGCTTGTTGGGTTCCAGGATAATGAACTATAGCAAGTTTCTCGAGTATTTCAAGTCTAGCTAGCTGATTAACTGCTTCAGGATAGTTTGGAATAGAATCATCGTGTTTGACTTTACTTGAAACCAATGGAGAAAAGCTTCCCACTTCTCGAAATTCCCACTGTTCTTTTTGTTTTGACAATCCTTGAAAAAGACAATCGCAGGCCTCCTGGATATGTGTCCGTTGTCCAATTAATCCTAAGGCAAGATTCATGCGTACAAAAGAATCTGGGTTAACTTTAAACGCTTGAAGAGCAAGCGGTGCTCCATATTTTCCTGTCGCCGCTAACGCTGCTGCCGCTAAACAACGAACTTCAGGCGTATGATGATTTAACAGCAATTCGAACGCTTCTTGGCCTTTTTTTGAATCATTGAGTGTCAATGTCCAGGCAGCAGTGATAGCCACAAGTGGATCGGGATCAGTGACAGCTTGCTTGCAGAGTTCTATGACTGAATAATTCCCAAAAGTCGAAACACGCAAGCGTCCTAACGTTTGAAAAATCTCCGCGCGAACATCCCTGCTAGGATCGTGAAGGATTGGAAATAACAAATTGATATCATCTTTTTTTTCAAAGTGAGCAATAAACTTGCAAGCAAGCTGCCGCATTCCAGCTTTTCCATTCTGCACGAGATGTTCAATGTGCTCTGATTCAATGCCATCTGCTATCGCCACTAAAGACTCTATGGCGGCAGCCTTTTCTTCAGAATGGCATTGTTCCTGTGAAATAATTTTCAAAAGCAGATCTCGAGAATCCTCTCTTTGAAATTCCCCTAAAGCCTTAATCGCTTCAAGGCGAACACTCCACACTTTCTCGGTCTTGAAAAGATCTAAAATCCCTTCTTGCAATGAGGCATCCAAGAGTAATGAGGATAATTTGACCGCAGCTGCTCTCAAGAAAGAATTTCCATCGCTCAATCCCTTCCGCAAAATAACCACTCCTTTGGCATCTTGGCTAAAGCAGGCACCAAGCAAAGCTGTAGCCCTTACAATTGGAGATGATGATTTTGCACCCTTTTCGATGACGGCCCAAGCTAGATTTTCCAAAATTTCGTGATTCTGACTTTCCTCTGGAAATCTTTTGATGAAATGACGCCAACATAGCATCATAGCCTTTTCGTCGCCATTTTTCGCGAGCGCTCTAATATAACCCTGCCATAAAAGTTTGGAGTTGGGATACTTCTGAAGGCCTATAAGCGCCTCTTCGCGAGCAGACAGTCCATCCCTAATAATGAGATGAGAATGGATTCTTTGCGTGATCTGATCTTCTGGAATAGCTTCAGCACAAGCTAACGTCGGCAGAAGAGCAATCGCAAGAAAAATGCTTCTTAATCCCATGACATAAGTCTATTTGATCAGTTGACTAATCTCTTTAAATTCTGAAGCCTTGGAATGCCGCAATAATTCAAAGAGGATCGTCTCCGTGCTTGTTATACGCGCTCCACAATCGCGCATTTCAGCAATTGCGGTAGAAAAATCATAGATCGAGCGCGAGCTGATAGCATCATTCAATACAGCGACTTGCTTGCCTGATTCTAACAAATCTTTCACAGTCTGCAGCACGCATACATGGGCTTCAATTCCTACAATAACCCATTGATTGATTTGAGAGTTTAACAACTCCTTTTTGATTTCCTGATCATCCAGACAGGAAAAGGCCGTTTTCGTTAAAAAACGTTGTGTATTTCCCAATAAACCTTTTAATGGGCTCACCGTAGAACCTAAGCCTTGAGGATATTGTTCAGTGGCATAAATGGGAAGATGCAAAAGCTGAAAACCCCTCACAGCCTTTTGCATTGTTTGCATGACCTGACAGGAGTTCTCTACATAAGGAAATAATTTTTCCTGCACATCAACGACGAGCAAAGCGACATTCTTTCGGTCCAATTTAAAATTCGCATTCATATGCATTCCCAGTTAATCCCTGATTTATCATAAGGTCGCCATCAGGGGTTTAAGCAACAGGTCCGAGATGACGGCCACCAATCAAATGAAAATGAAGATGAAAAATGGATTGGCCAGCCGACGTTCCATTATTAGTCAATAGGCGGTAGCCGTCAGCGATTCCAAAACGCTCAGCTAAATTTTGAGCGACAATAACAATTTCGCCAATGAGTGGAAGATCTTCGGCTTTAATCGATTGAATATCCGGAATTTCTTTTTTTGTCACAATGAGAATATGGACAGGAGCGGCCGGATTGATATCCTTAAAAGCAACGATGCGTTCATTCTCAAAGACTTTATCCGCAGGAAGCTCCCCTCGGATAATTTTGCCAAAAATTGTATCATTTGCCATTAGCTTCAATCCTAAATTTATTTCAGAGGGTGTCTTGAAAGTCCGATCGGATGATTTGTATGCTAAAATTCGTTATAGTTTATAGCAGCAAAGCATCCTGATCATACTTTCAAGACACTCTCTCAACCTTTTTTATTCTGTTCTAGAATATAATTTAATGCCTTTATAGCATCTTCCTTTGTTTCCCAAACAGAAATAAATCGTCCCTTATGACAAAAAATTGCGCCTTCAATGGAAGACATTTTCTTTAATTCTTCATTGAGCAGACCAGCCCATTCTTGAGGCAAAGGAAGGCGGACCTTCATCTTTTCTTCCAAAGAAGGGGGAATTCCACGAAGTTTCCAGTGCTGCCCAGAGGGCATGATGACAAAACGCGCAGGATGATGAATTCCATCCATTTCAAAAAAAATTTCCAACCATGGAATGCTTTTGTCAAACATCAGGTATTCTTTGCCGTTCGCCATGGCTTCGGCAACAATTTGGCGGCAGGACTGCGTATATTTATAACGCTGCCACATGCGATTTAAATGGGCCTGAGCAAAAGACAGAGCCTCAAAAAAGGCGGCATTTTGCTGTGCGTGGCTAGCCTCATGCTCGATGGGAGAAAAATTAGAGACAACATGGGAATAAGTGCAGACTCCTTTGCCATGCAATTCTCTCCCATTATCATGGGCGTCAACCCCCATCACAAGTGCATGATTAAAAAATTCATACTCTTTTGAAGAGATCATCCCAATTTGTTGAAGATGAAGAAGGATCATTCCGGCACTGCTTAAAGGTCCTTGATAATCAAGCTGATGATGGTCGAAAAGCTTGCGTTCAGGATCATACACACCGCCGACGTCGCAAACATATTCGCAATGTCTAAGTTCTTCTAAATTGCGCGTGCGTACAATTTTGTCCGCATCAATGAGCTTAAAAAGCAGAAGCAAAGCGCATGCTGTGACTTCGTCAGCATGGAAGGAACCATCATGGGTACCGAAGCTGCGCGGGATTTTGGAAGAGTTCATGGGTATGCGCACCTCAGAAACTTTGTAAAGGCTTATTATGGCAAAAATAGAATTAAAATAAAAGCACTATAAGAGGTGTTCACAAAGTTATGAACATTTTCAGCCCATAACCTCCATTGCAAACGAACCGGTTTTGCTTAAAATCCTCATTAAATATGAGAGAGTCATAAACTACTAATTTTTAATAAATTAGAAATTTAATATAAGGCAGAAACACACTGGTCTTATGAAAAAGGCGAAATGACGCGGCTTTTGCAAACCGCATTTGATTATTGCTTATTGACATATCTTCGACAAAAAGATCGTCTTAAACTCAGTTATTTATCTAATTAAGGCGTACAAATGGCGTAAATATTCAAAATAGATCATCACGGCCTCCAAAACAAGGCTTGCCCAAAAGTGTTTAGTCCGGGCATGATGCGCATTCCCCCCTTAATTGTGAATATGTGGTGTGGTATGGAAAGCTATCTCGATCTCAAGCCTTATGATTTGGTCACCCCTGATGGCTCAATCACCAACCTTACTCACATAGATCCTAAAACAGCTGAAGCCATTGTCTTTATCGAAAAAATTTCCCCAGCTTTTGTGGGATTTCACATCCCCATTGAGAGGATTTTTTTTAACATCAAAAGTACGCTTGCGCAAATGGGTATCGATGGAATTGGCATCGACTATGAGATCGATGAAAAAAACCATTGTGCTCAAGTTAAGGTCACTTTAAAAGCCATTGGAAAGCTCGCCGAAGAATTGCTAAAATGCCTTGAACCAGGAACATTCATCGGAAAACTCTTTGCTGCCGATGAACGCCGACGCGTGCGAGATCCCGATTATCTTTCACGTATGTTTGGACGTTCAGACCGCTGGGGAAAGCCCCTATTATCCTTGGGAGGACTGCAAGGAAGCAATGATCTGATTCTTGACAAAGTGGATGGACGCACAGTGGCGTTCTTAACCCTCCAAAATGGACGAATTTTTTATGATCCTTCGGTCTACGGCTTTCTCCCCTCTTTAGGAAAAGCCCTATCCGCAAATATGCGCACAAGGGAATGGGTTAGACTGCATCAAGAATGGAAACCCTTTTTACCTCGTAATGTCGAAAACGAAGAACTGCTATTAGTGAGAACCCTCCCCTTACACATCCGTACTGTCTTTGGTCGTGTTGTCAACGAGCTTCTGTCCCAAGGCTATCATCACACTACAGCTTCAATCCTCCAACCCGACACCTCTGCTTCCGGGGACATTTACGAACTTTATGGAAAAAGTAAGCGAGAACTGACTGATATCCCATTAGAATTTTATACTCTAGAACCCTACAGAGAATACGTTTTTTTCTCGGATCGCGACCAATTGCAAGAATGCTTAGAAGATAACTCTTCTTTATTCAAAGCTTTTGCGACAGCCCCAAAGCCCATGGAAAATCGAGCTGCGGTCTTCATCGTCAAGGGCGAGCAAATGTTGAATCTCAAATCTGAAGATTGGATTAGCCGGGAAACACGGCAGCATGAGTTCCCTGGCAGTGCTCATAGCACACGGCAAGCCCTCATGGTCGAACGCTACATCGAGCAGCAGCCCTCTTATCCCTTTCTCAAAAGCATTGATGCGGGTTGGATTACCAGCCAAGGCATTCTCCTGACTCGTTATTTTCCCTCTCCTCTAATGAAGAGAATGCTTTTAAGTGATCAAGTTCAACGTTGCTTAAAAGGCATCTACTTCCAATATCCTTCGCAGTCGCATCAAAACTTTTTTTCGGCAGAAGATCGCGCCCTTTTACATGATCTAGATAAATTCGGAATTCCTGTTTTTTGGGTAGATGAAGGAACCGGGAATATCCTCCAATATACTCAAAAGGCTGAAGCAGACTCAGGCATGTTTGTTCCGCTTCAGCAGGTTGACGCTTTTCTCAAGTCCACAGTCTTTGGTATTTACGGTTCCAATCTTCTTGAAGGGAATTTTGAAAATGAGCTGCGCCAGCTCTTGCAGGGAGTGCTGGATATGAGGACAGAAATGAACCATCCTTTGCTCCGCAAAGATACGCCTCTCACCCTAGTGACAGGAGGAGGACCAGGTGCCATGGAGGTCGGCAACCGCGTTGCGAAGGATCTTCATATTCTCTCTTGTGCAAACATTATCGATTTCCGTCAGAAGGATACTTCCGTCGTTAATGAGCAAAAACAAAATCCTTATGTCGAAGCAAAGATGACCTATCGCCTAGACAAACTTGTTGAGCGGCAAGCAGAGTTCAATCTCGATTTTCCGATTTTTTTGACTGGAGGAATTGGAACAGACTTTGAATTTAGTTTAGAAGAAGTTCGACGAAAAGTAGGTGCAGTGCCTTCTCATCCGATATTACTTTTTGGCGCTCCCGACTATTGGCGTGAAAAGATCACGTCAAGATTCCGGTGTAATTTAGAGGCTGGAACGATCAAGGGATCTGAATGGATTAGCAATTGTTTTTTTTGTGTCACTCACGCTCAGCAAGGAATTAAAGTCTATCGCGATTACTTCAAAGGCACATTGCCAATCGGCAAGAATGCGCCTATTTTTCCAGATGGATTTGTCACCGTCGATTAAATATTATCTCAATTTCGCCCGCATAGATACAACATCATTGAATGTTGTAGGGTATATTTCCCCTTTTAAGTCCGCTAGCTCCATGAAATATGTTATTGCTGCAAATGCCACCAAGGAAACAGCTCCCACGCTAAAGGCTATGGCACGTGCTTTGGATATCTGATTCATTTCTGCGGAAGCAGGATCATCTGCATTTGGTTGGATGCGAGATCGAGATGCCCTCCAGATTCTAGCAAATTCCATGATCGCTTTATAACCGCAAAAAATCGCCCCAGCGGTCCCTGCAAAAATTTTTGCTGAAGGCCATATGATTGAAACAGGTTCATCTTGAGAAAGGAAACTATCAAATAGCGTTTGAGTGTGTTCGTTTTTGATACAAACGTATTCAGAAGAGGAAGGACTAGGACAATAACACTCATCCCAGAAATAATTTTTATAGATTAAATGATAATAAGATGCGTTATTGATGCGAGCACTGCAAATAATTTTCAAGCTTGGAGCTTCCTGCATTCCATTTTCAAAAGGGACTTGATTCATCTGGCATGATAATGTTTTTGTAATGATCTCAGAACCTAGTTTATCAACATATTCTAAAAATGGAGCCTTTGCATCGGCTTTCAATACAAAATAACGCTGCTGATCCCCGCAAACAAAAAAATTCTCGTCAAATTTGCAAGATTGAGCTATATCACTATGAGCCTCTATAAATTTGGTGAAAATGTTGTTCAAAGCTACGTATCCATGGGGATTAAAGCAATTATCATAAAAGCTGCATTCCTGAACACATGCGCTTACCTTTTCATCAATCGAAGATAAAAAATTCCCAGCAATTTTATGCAAGAAAGTAGGATACTGCTTAGTGCATGCATTTCCTATTTCATAAATTTTTTCAAAATAAGTAGATGGCGTAACTTGCATAGATAAAAATTCTACTGTTCCAAACTATTTTTTTCGTTTTTATTGGCAGATGAAGATGTTTTCTTAGACTCAAGAAAATTATAAATAGCCACCTTTAGAAAGGGAGTTAATTGATCCTTAGGAAACGAAGAAGCTTCATCGGGATGAGAGATCATCAAGAGTCGAAGATAGTCAGGATAGCGGTCTTCGACAACATTGCGCCAAAAATTGCGTGCATAAGGAGGATGATCTTTTAAAAATTCCTCAACCTGAGCAACAGTAAGTTGGAGATGATTAATAGCTTCGCCTTCCTTAAAATAGTTCTTCCACCCTTGGAAGGCCATTCTAACAGATTGCGGCAAAGCGCGCACTGAAAGTATTGAGAGATCTTGGATCTGGCTTGTCGCCAAGCTTTCAATCATTGCTGCATATTCCTCAGGAGCTGCAGGCCAATAAGTGGGCTGCCACTCTTGAGCATAGTTAATAAAATCACGAAATTCCTGGATGGGAATGGGCCTGGAAATGAACTCTCCGCTAATAAGCCGCTTCCATGTATGGTAGCGAAAAATAATCTCAGGCGGGGCGACAACATAATTGTCAGCGCGAGAGGGATCTACGGAGATTTTTTCCAGATACTGAAAATCTGGCAAATACCCAACTTTTTGCTTGGAATTGACTCTCATAAACTCAGGATTTTGCCAGAGGAACAAAGACATCTCCCGATTAGTCACCTGAAGAAATGGATTGGCTTTGAAGATAGAAGCAAGCTTATCCTGATACCAACCATTTCCTCCCAACACGATGGCACTAATGGCTGCCAATAGAAATATCCACAGCCAAAAGGGAAAAGGATTTTTTTTATAGCCTTCATCGCTAATGAAATCCTTTTCAGATAATTCTGGGCGTGGTGCAGTCATATGCTTGCAATTTTCCGGCAAAAACTTTTTCTAAAATCCATAGGAAGCTCTAAAACTAAGATAATTGTCGGGAACCTTCCAAAATTGGCCTTCAGGACAGTATCCATCATGATATTCGACAAAAAAACGCAATTTGCGATAGAGCCCAACTAATTTGCCAAACTCATAGCCCAGTATATAAGTCGCATCAGCATGCCTTTTGAAGTCGCCATTTTGACGAAAATGCATCGCAAAGATAGGACACCCATATATCGCATCTTTGCAATCAAGGAATCCAAGGCTAAGAAGTCTCAACTCAGCGCCGACAGCTGAATAAAATCGCTTAAATTTAAAAGATTTGTCTTGAGCCACGATATATCCTAAGCCACCATATAAACGAATTTCTTCTGTCAAATCATGCGAGATGAAAAAGTCGAGATACTCTGCGCTAGGATTCCTTCGATCGAAACCAGGATGATTCAGAAGAAACTCATCACCGATATGGGAAGAAATATGAAAACCTCTTAAGCGAAACTGCCAGCGATCAATGGCATAAGTGATGGGAAAGCCCACATAGTAGTCAGCATTGATGAGTGGCGAAGAGTCGTAGGTAGGATCAAAAACTGCCCACAAAGCCCCTTCCAGTTCGATTTGAAGGTCTCCATTCCATGGCCACACATTGCACCAACGATAAATTGCCAAAGTATCCCCATAGGAAACATCGATAACGTTTTTCGTTAACGCATTATCGTTAAAACGCCAACCGACAGATAAATCCACTTCACGAGGATCCGCCATAAAGGGGCGAAAGAGAATGGGATCCTCCGGAAGCCAAATTCCCCCGCCGGCACAGCAAGGTTCTATTGTCTCTAAACCTGGATCAACATGCTCCGGCCGAGTTACCGCATCGCAACAGTTAGAGTTACAGTTACAGCAACCTGTCGAAGCCCTTGTTTGAGCACAACTTGGTGCAACCCACTGCGACTGCTCTTGATTAGACCGAACTATTGGCGGGTGGGCGGCAAAAATCGGTAAGGAAAATAAGAGTTGTCCAAGTAACAGCCCTGTCGCTATTCCATATTTTATGTTAAGCATAGCTCGTCAATCCTCGCATGATTTTAAAAAAAATAAATGAAAGTTGATCTATACCTCAATCGCGCGTTATGAGAAAAGAAAAAAAATGATATTTTCTTGAAACCTAATTTGCGACCCCCCCTAGATCCTAACACATGACATAGAGGTTGTTTAAATAAAAAATATCGAGGATCTACTTGCCTCCAAGCCGACCGATCATTATAGTGCAGAAAAAACAGTGAGCCGTTCTCCCTGTAAACTTTATAATCAAAGGAAAAAACATGAAACAAAAAATAAGCATGTTAATCTTAACATGTGTTTGCCTCCACAGCGCACTATCAGCTGCCGTGTCTAGTCCAGAAGCTACTCAAAAAGAACAAACGCCTTCTACAGGACTTGACAATGGACAAAAAAGCCAGACTCCATCCACAAATATGGAGACATATGTAAATAAAGAAAAAAAATACTCTCTAGAATACCCTTCAGACTGGCAGAAAAAAGATGTTCAAAAACTTGATATCGTCCTGCTCTCCCCAGCTAAAAGTCCCACCACTCCTACGCATGCGACAATGAACGCCATTTCAGAAGCGGTCGGACCAGTCATTACTCTGGATGAATTTTACAAAGAAAGCGTCTCTAATCTTAGCTCACAACTCAAAGATATCCACATAGAAAGCTCTGGCGACGCTTCTTTAAATGGGACTCCCAGCAAATGGGTTCTTTACAGTCATGAGATGCAGGGGACTAAATTCAAAGTCCTTCAATATTTCATTGTTGCCCAAGAGAATGTTTATTTACTTACCTTCAGTGCCCTCGCAGATGATTTTGATAGCTTCCGTCCAACGTTTAATAAAATCGCCTCTTCATTCCGTCTAATAAAAGATCAGCTGACAAGTCACGACAAACAAGAATAATAATACATTTTTGCTCTCTCTCCCGAAGGGAGAGATGGCCTGTAGCCCAGGTCGCGACGAAGGAGCGCCCTGGGACCAATAGAACAAAGAATTGCACTCCTGAAAGGAGTGCTGGAACATATCCCTGAAACATGCTCTAAAGCTGGACATACTGATAAAACATTAGTATTGTTTGTTTGAATTTTCTTTTTCCAGCACATCTTTCAGGCGTGTATATTGTTTTTTATTCTTTCCCAGGGCGCTCCTTCGTCGCGACCAGCTATAAGCCATCTCTCCCTTCGAAGAAACTAAAATGTCAAAAATACTTGTAAAAAGAGGCCTGTGAATGCAAATTAGTCGCAATCAGGGATTAAAAGCTGTTTCATGAACTCTTTGCAGCCATCTCCCTGAATGATATCTCCAATAGTAAATGGCAAAGTTGACCATACTATAAAAAGCAATGATCATCCAGGCAGCATCAGCCCCCTTTCCACCTAAGCCAACTACCAAAAATACAGGAATAACATAGGCGATCCAATTGACAATCGAGCTGATATAGAAGATAAATTTTGTATCGCCTGAAGCTGTCAAATGGCCGATTAAAATCCAACAATACCCATCAAAAAGAAAAAACACACACATCCACAACATAGCCTGATTGGCCATTGATCGCACCACGGGATCCTGAATCAATAAAGTTCCCTCTCCGGAAAAAAAGAGGCCGAGAAAACCATCTAGAAAGGCAATCAATAAAGCAGCTAAGAGGATTGTAAAAAGAGTGTGAAGTTTAACCGCTGCCTTAAACACCTGATGGATAAGTCCAAAACTTTTAGCCCCGATCAAATTGGCTACAACCGCTCCAACCCCTTTAGACTGCGCGTCCACAACAAATCCGAACAATAAATAGAAGCTCTGTACAAGCGCTGCAATGGCCATCTGCTGATTACCTGCCAGCATCACAATCCGGAAAAAAAGATAATGGGCAAAAATTTCCACCACATGCCCGGTTCCAGCTGGCCCTCCTATACGCAAAGCATCCAAAAAATAGCCTTTATGAAATGATAAAGCCCCTGTTCCATAGGTGTTTCGGTTGGACTTAGAAAGAAAACAAAAAAGAAGGAGAACTAGCTGCAATGCTTGAGCCAATCCTGTTGCCAATCCTGCTCCCTTAATTCCCAGCGAAGGGATGATTCCCCATCCGAAAATTAAAATGTATCCCATAAAAGCATTGAATAAGTTTGCACACAAAGTACAAATCGTGACAATTTTGACCTTGCCAATGCCTATAAAAAAACCGCTAAAACCTATTGCCGAACACATCAATGGAGCAAATCCCATGAGCATTTGAAAATAAATAATCTCATGTTCTTCATTTCCAGTACGATAGAATACAATATCAGGGAGATAAAGAGCGATTAACCAAGAGGGAAAAGCAAGCAAACAGGCAAACCAAATAGTTTGCCATACAGGCTTTCCAATTTCCTTTAATTTTCCCTCTCCATGCAGGCGTCCCACAAAAACTTCCGAAATGGCGCAAATTGCCATCGGAATCACTAAAAAGAGATAATAGGCCATACTCGCATTCGCCCCTGCAGCCAAGGCCGATGGAGAATGCCAAGAAAGTAAAAGACGATCCACGAATAGCATGATACTATTCGACATTAAGCTCAGCATCAATGGCCAGGACATCGACCAAATTTCACGCAATGAGCCGACTGGATATTTAGTAAGTTGATAATGGTGGGACATAATCCCCCTTTTATCAGCTCAAAGACAAAATGAACAGAAATTTCATGGAAGCAAATTTTGCCTTTATCCCTTGAGTCCCTGGAGTCGCTAATATCCCTCTTCTCAAAAAAAATAACTAGAGTTGTCTCTAAACAACTCTAGTCATAAGAATAATTTATCTCTTTCTAAATCAGAAACTTACTACTACTCAGGAGAAGGAATGGGAATGGGAGTGGATTGAGGAGCCTGTGGAGAACGCGGTGGAACGATGTTCAAATTGAGATTGGTTTGGGGTGGTACTCCTCCTGGAGGAAGCAACGGATAATTTTCGTCATATCCAACGCTAGGCAGCGTTTGCTCATTAAAATAATAGTTCGGATCGTAATAGTAGCCAGGATTTCCATTCCAGTAAGCGCTGCCGCCATGCCAATATCCGTGATGAAAATTATGCCAGCCATGATGATGTCCATGAAAATGGTGATGCCCATGATGACCATGGTGATGCCCATGATGTCCTCCATGATGACCATGATGCCCGTGGTGTCCTCCGTGATGACCATGGTGGCCTCCATGATGTCCACCATGGTGGCCTCCCTTGGCAATAGTTCTTTGCGGAGTCAAGCCAATGGAATCCGCATTCAGATTATCTGCTCCCCAGAAGGCCATAAAGGAGCAAATTAACACAAGGATTAAATAGTTAATTTTATACATAAAACCCTCATTGTTATTAAAGTAACAATAAAATGTATAAATTTTAGCTTAATTATATCACTATCTCAGATTATTAAAAGCACATAACATGCCAATTTGGTACATGTTCACGGGGTCTTTAAACCCAACTTGCTACCTATGAAGGCAGTCGGATTCGAAATTATTTTCTCTCTAGAAGCTCGCACCCTCGGCTCTGAAAATAAGGGGGTCATATTTTCTAATATGGCCCCCTTATTTTTGCGAGCTTCTAGAGGAAAAGAATTCGAATCTGACCCGTTCATAGGTAGCAAGTCGGGTTTTAACATAATTTTATAAATTTAACAGGATGAGCAGGATAAGGCAAAACCTAAAATTATGATCGTGATAGGAAAAAATATATTTTTTCATTAGCCTTATTTTTTATCCTATTTGTCCTGCTCATCCTGTTAAATTTGCGTTTATTTGATATCCCTGTGAACATATATCCAATTTTAAAAGAGAGTTTTAGCTTCACAATAAGGATAATACCCTGAACCATTCCATGCATCATCTGTAAGATGATTAATTCGAATGTAAGGGGCATTTTCTGTGACGGCACATGCATGAATGAAGCGTCCTCCTCCTAAGCACATGCCCACATGACAAGGTTTCTTTTCGTTTTTTCCGAAAAAAACGAGATCTCCTGGATTAGCCTCCCTTGGCGAAATCGCAATCAATTCTTTCCAATGAAATTGATCCTTGGAATCTCGAGGCAAATAAATCCCTCTTTGGCGGAAAAGCATTTGAACAAAGCCAGAACAATCGTATCCAAAACTAGATCGTCCTCCCCATGTATAAGGCAACCCTAGAAAATTCATGCTTAGGGCTGAGATCTCTTCAGCTTCAAGAAAGCCTCTATTTAAACAAACATCACCTTTTTGGATAAAAGCGTGGCGTCCATCAGGCAATGCAACACTACACCATCGATGATCATCTTCTGAAAGAACCTCTAAGCGGCTTTCAAAGGGAAGAGTGGCCATAGGACCATAAATTGTATCTTTTGTCCTGTAAAGATGTGCTGCGTTGCGTGTGACGACAGCATAGCGGCCATCCTTTTTTGGGAAAGGATGACTCCTCTTGCAGAAAGTACCGTCTTTAACCCATCCTTGATAATTGTCAACACAGGTTTCAATCTTTATCCATCCATCACGTTGTTCAAGAAGAAGGATCTGTTCTGAAAAAAAGGCCTGAGAAACAACCTCTGCATCAGAAGAAGGTTGATTACGCATTTCTGCAACAGGTACAGACAGATAAAAAAAGAAACGTTCTAAAGAGATATTCATCATGGAGTTTCAAGTTGTAATAAAAGGCCAGAAGGAAGGGTATCGCCGAAGGCTTGTTCTTGCTCTTGCCGAGTCAAGCGGATTTCTTCGGTAAGAAGTTCATGCAAAGGTTCGTCGGAGGTCAGTGAAAGTTTGCTTAAGATAGCTTCTATGCATGCCGAAGATAAATTGATATCTCGATATTCTGTTTTGCGAGCCAGCTGTCCCAACAATGACAACATGAATTCGCGCTTGTCATTTGACATTTCTAGCAAAAGCCCTATCCAGTGTTCACATATCCCTGCTGGAATGACATTGACTAATGACCCATAAAGAAGATGCCTTGCGCCGAGGCGCCCAAGAGCCCAATAATCCGCTGAAATCGCATCTCCCCTGGTAATGCGTGAAACCAAAGCATTGCCTACGCGGATTTTTAGCGAAGTGTCGATTAATTCTAAGGAACCAAAAGCGCGGACTTTTTCTGCATAAGCATGAAGGTCAGATTTGCTTTTAATTTCGATCTGCGCTGTTTTTTTACTCAAAATCATTCCAACGAGATCATTTGCAATTTGGGTCTGTTGGCCTTTGTTTAATCCCCCTGCTATTCTCCGATAACAAATCCATCGTTGAATCTGAACTTCAGGAGATAAAGCTGCGTTAAAATCACTCAGAATGACTTTCCATAACTCCTTCAATCTAAAGTCATCCATAGGATATCCAAAACCTGGACGCATTAGAAATCCTACGATATTCCACCACCGCTCACCATATTCTGAGGAGATTTTTCTTGAAGCCGATCTCTCTATTAATTTATCAGCCAAGGAGCGCATAACACTTGAGGGCCATTCTTTTCGAGGTGCTCCCAAAACCTTTTCCAACTGTTCAATTAAAAGCCCAGGCTTTATTCCGCTGCGTTTCAGTCCAAAAATTTGGTCGACAACTTTTTCAGCTTCATGCAGATAGCCCTCTTGAAAGGTTTCTCCTTCTTCGCGTTTAATGAGAGCGGCTAAACTATTTTCTTGACCAGTAGCAGAGCGAACTTGAAATTCTAGATTCCATCGGTGGTCAGTTTTTAGTGCTTTTAGGCTAATGGCCAATGTTCCAATGGGAGTGAGCTCGACACGCAAATGCACAGGAATTTTTTCCTGCATGAGATGTCCCTGTTTCTTTCCAAATCGCAATATTGTTTGTATTGGCGGCAAGGTGGACATCTGTTGGTCATCGATATCAACAAGATCTCCAGACAAATCTCCTAAACGTGTATGCGAAGAACACAGCTGAAAAGATACAGCAGCATTAGGTATCAGCTGGAAAACCATATCTGGTTCATAAACATACCCTTCTTCACTCCCTCTTGAAACCAGCGTCAGAGCCTTTTTTTCAATATTTCCTCGAGCATTCAATGTATCAATAATAAGATAATACCCTCTTGCTATTCCTCCGCTGATTTTCATACCCAATCCATGACGGGCTTTCCCAAAATAAGCAGCTCCTCGCGCCACAGCAAGATCAAGATTATAAGAGTCAAGCAAACTAATCGGCTTGGGAAACCAGCTACTCAATACACTCAAAACAGCATTTTGAAATGCAATTGGCTTAACAGCACCTCCATTAAATAAGACGAAATTGGGTTGCTTGGAACTTTCAGGTGTAAAATCGCTCATGGCAAGAAATCGAGCCAAATGCTTCGTAATGGAAGGGTCATCCTCATAAGGCAGACCCATACTTCTGATGCCAGCTGTTCTGCGAAGCTTTAATGCCTCTTCCCATGAATATTGTCCGAAAAATCCATCCAGCAAAAGGCTCCTTATTTCCTGAGTTGTCGTCGTGACAGCCGCTGATCCACTAACGACGCTAGATCCCGCTCCATGCAAAACGATGGAATAACTCGCTTCGTTTGTCTCCTGTTGTAAAAGCTTTTCCTTCGCCTGTCTCGCCTCATGCAACAACAGCTGCCTTTGCTTCCAATCCGCAATAACCCCCTTTTCCTCCATTTTGGATTCGACAAAACGAGCGATCGCGGCATCCATATTATCTCCACCAAGCAATAGGTGGTCTCCGACAGCCATGCGTTGAAAGGAAAGTTCGTTGTTCTTTAAACCCACTTCAATAAGACTAAAATCGCTTGTACCCCCTCCAATATCGCAAACAAGAATAACAGCCCCAGGAAAAACGTGCTTATTCCATCGTTCTTCATGCTGTGTAATCCAACTATAAAATGCCGCTTGTGGTTCTTCCAACAACGTCATTTGAACAAACCCCGCCATGCGCGCTGCTTCGACAGTTAAACTTCGAGCCGCTTCATCAAAAGAAGCTGGAACGGTCAAAACAATTTCTTGGCTGTCAAACTCTGCATCGACATCGCCTTTCGCCATCACCGCATTCCAAGCTTCTCTTATGTGTCGCAAGTAACGCGATGTTGCTTCTACAGGACTAATACGCGAATTTTCGTCAGCGGGATCTAAAGGCAAGATTTTATCACGCCTATTGGCAGCAGGATGACAAAGCCAGCTTTTAGCGGAACTCACTAATCTTGTCGGAACTTTTGCTCCTTGAGTCAACGCAAATGATCCCACAAAGAAATTTGGATTTGAATGCCAAGGAAGGTCGAGGGCTCCTTTCGGCCATTCATAAGAAGCAGCAAGATAACAAAAAGAGGGAAGGGCTCCCAATGACTCAACGCGGCCTTCAGCGACAAGCTGAGGAATTTTTAATGAATGAACCCTTGAAGATGGGTCACTCATATCGAGATAAGCAACACAAGAATTTGTTGTGCCAAGATCTATGCCAATAATATAGCGCATGAAGCTGTAAAAGAAAGTTATATCAGATTTAAAATCTTTTCAGGAGAAACATAGGGAAGTTCAAGATCCGATGCCACTGACGCATTAGCCATTTTTCCTAAACATGCATTCAATCCCAAACGAAGTCCTGAGCATTCAATCAACGCCTTCTTCCACCCCTTGTTCGCGATCGCCAATACATCATCCATCGTAGCATGCGTCAAAGCCATCGTCGATGTACGTGCACAAGCCCCCGGCATATTAGTCACACAATAGTGTACGATATCCTCTTCAACATAGGTGGGATTGGCATGAGTCGTCGGACGAGAAGTTTCTGCACATCCTCCTTGATCAATAGCCACATCCACAATGACAGATCCAGGAGCCATTTTTTTTATCATTTTTCTTGTAATGAGCTTTGGAGCCGTTTTTCCACGAATTAACACGGCACCGATCACAAGGTCTGCTTCCATCACAGCCTCTTCAATGGCAGAAGGCGTTGAATAGAGCGTCCTCATCAATGGACCATACAATGCATCCAGTTCTCTGAGCCGGCTGACATCTTTGTCAATGACTGTCACACTTGCCCCCAATCCCGCCGCCATACGCGCAGCCTCAGCTCCAGCTGTGCCCCCGCCAATCACCACAACTTTAGCAGGCAAAACGCCTGGCGCACCACCGATGAGCAGCCCTTTTCCCCCATGATTGATTTGCAAGGCGGCCGCACCGACTTGGATAGAAATTCTTCCGGCAATTTCACTCATCGGCATCAAAAGAGGTAACCTTCCCTTTTCGTCCTCTACTGTTTCATAAGCAATCGCAATGACTTTCTTTTCCAAAAGATGCTGTGCTTGAATGGGATCTGGAGCAAGATGAAGGAAGCAAAAAAGAATTTGTCCTTCATGCATTAGGTCAAATTCACTCGCCTGAGGCTCTTTAACCTTGATGATCAGATCCGATTGAAATACCTCTGAAGGAGTATCGACAATAGTAGCCCCAGCAGAGCGATAGAGGTCGTCTGTAAATCCGATTTTAGCCCCTGCCATTGTCTGGACAAGGATTTTATGACCACTTTCCACAAGCATGCGGACCATGGCCGGTGTAGCACCTACGCGGTATTCGTGGACTTTAATTTCTTTAGGGATTCCGATCTGCATAATTTTCCTATGCCGACACCAATTCAGGTGAAGAATTTTTAGAAAAATCGATGCTCAAAAGCTTTGAGACTCCCTTTTCTTCCATTGATACCCCCACGATAATATCGGCGATAGCCATTGTGCGTTTGTTGTGTGTAATAATAATAAATTGGCAATTGTTTACAAATTGCCTCACAATATTAACAAAGCGTTCAACATTTGTATCATCCAAAGGTGCATCAATTTCGTCAAGGATGCAAAACGGGGCTGGTTTAACCTCGAAAATCGCAAATAGCAAAGCCATAGCTGTTAAGCACTTTTCTCCGCCAGATAAAAGGTTAATCGAGCGCATTTGTTTTCCTGGCGGCTGGGCAATGATTTCAATTCCTGCTTCAAGGACATCGGCAGTTTCGGTAAACTGAAGATCAGCTTCTCCTCCAGTGAACAAAATTTTAAAGTTTTTCTTAAAATTATTGCGGATCTGCTCGAATGTCGCTTTAAATATTTTGCGACTTTCTCCGTCCAGCTGAGCAATAATGGATACTAGCTCTTGCTTGGAAACATCAAGATCATCAATTTGCTGATTCAAAAATTGATAACGCACCTTATGCTTCTCACATTCTTCAATGGAAGTCATATTGATATCGCCAGCATTTTCTATCTCTTGCCGCAGAGCCTTCATCTCTCGCTCTGTTTGATCTTCAGAATATCCCTCTTCCCCACATTCCATTCTCGCTTCTTCAATGTTCAAACGAAAACGTTCAAGCAATTCATTTTCAAGAGCTTGGTTATTTGATTCCAGATGAGCGGATTGAATGCTGATTTGATGGAGTTCCCCTTCATGTTTCTTCAATACTTGGCGCTTATCATTGATTTTGGATTCGAGCCTCTCCAAAGCATTTCTACGGACATCTACTCTCTGTTCGAGCTCAGAGCAGCCAGCTAAAACATCATTCAAAGCATGTTCAACATCATCAAGCGCTTTATCGACTTCTTTTTCTTTTAGTTCGATTTGTGAATGCAAACTCCGCCCTATTTCGATCTCTTCTTCTAAACGATTCTCCTGTTGCAAGCTCTCTTGATCTTTGACTTCGAGAAGATTTAATGCGTGAATTTGTTTGCGACTTTCGTCGACGGCGAATCGCAATTTATCTTCGAGAGATTTTAGGTCAGCAGCATGACTTCTCATTGTTGTCTCAAAAACATTGAGCTGCTCACTTAACATCTCATTTTGTTTATGAGCCTCTTGAGCATTAGCCTTGGCTTTGACATGCCGCTCCTTCAAATCGTTGAGCGTTTTAGTGTATTCTTCAATAATCCTTGTGACATTTTGTAATTCATTTGCCACGACTTTTTCATCAAGGTTCAATTTGTCAAGATCAGTGGAAATCTTTTGCAACCCAAAATTCGCTTCCATCAACCGCATTTCCCCCTTGCGGATCGCTTTGTCAAGTTCGGATCTTTCAGCTTGCAGATGATGGCACTTCTGCTGCAATGTCTTTAAAATGCCCTCTAAAACCTTTTTTTCCTCTTCGCTCTTGTGGAGTTTTTTGTCCAATGCCTTCAACTCTGCTTCGCGCAAAAAGACGTTATTTTCTCCTTGGCTAGCATAAAATATGACGGAACGCCGGTCTACAAAGGCTCCTTCAGCCATCCAGATCTCAATGCCACTCCCATTCTTTATCGTTTCCATGCAAGTAGCTTGGAGATCAGCTACGTATATCCCTTGCAAGAAATGCCTAGCGAGCTCATTTTCCAAAACATGCATGCTCAAAGGAGATAGCCCTTGCACTGAGGAACTTGAAGATTTTCGGCCTTTGATTTTGCCTAACGCTTCGATACAAACGAGAGAAATATCCTTAATCTTGCACTTTTTAGCAAAGTCTGTAACAAGACAAAAATCGGTTTCTGTTTCTACGACGAGAGTTTGTGAATAAGGCTTCATCACTGCTGCTAAAGCCTCTTGAGCCTCTTTTTCTGCAGTAAAATACTCATATAGTCCTTTGATTTTATTAAAAAGAGGACTTTCAGAATTCTCCGATTCCTGCAGCAGTCGCTTGCTGCCTGCTGAAAACCCCTCCATGTCTTCTCTAAGACGTTGCAGTGATCTTTGCCGAGCCTTTGCATCGCCAATTTCTTGATTCAATCGTTCAATCTCTTCCTGCTTTTGATTGATATTAAAAACAATGTCTTCAAGGTCTGTTTCTGTTGAGGAAAAAGTATTTTTTTGAAGATCGAGAGTATGAAACATTTCGGCTTGCTGTCGTTTTTTCTCTTCTAGCTGTATTTGCAGGGCTTGAATTGAATGAAACAAGCTCTCTTTGCGTTCGATCAAATGTTTATGCTTATCCAGAGCATTTTCCAAACGAACATTGGCTTGACGCATCTCGCCTTCCAATTGATTTTCAATTTGAAAAAGCTTAAAGGCATCTTTATTTTTTATCTGTTGCGATTCTCTTGCTGCTGTCACTTGACTGTCAAGTTCCTTAACCTTCTCGCGTTGAACTTTAACTTCTCGCTCGATTTCCTGATAAGAAAGCTCCTGGGACTTAATTTTTTTCTCGAGAGATAAACGTTCAGTTTTGCGATACTCTCGCTTCAAGGCCATGCCCTCCAGCTCCTGCTGCCAGCGTTTTTCTTTCGTCAATAGTTCCTTAAGACGTTCTTGTTGGCTTTGCTTTTCCTTAGTTTGGATCTCCTTAGCGCTGCGGACCTTGAAAACCTCTTCTCGATGGATTTGCAGGCCTTTTTCAGCTTCCATTAGCAACTGTTTTGCTTCCAAGAGCTGCGAATTTAAGTTTTCTAAGAGAGTCGTGACCTCAGAGATTTGCGCCTCTTGGTTTTTTGTGCGCTTTTTTGTTTCCGTCAAACGCAGATTTAAGCGATCCCATTTAATCAACAGCAAGATTTTTTCCAGCTTTTCCAGCCGACCTTTATTCTCTTTGTATTGGCGAGCCTTTTCCGCTTGCTGTTCTAAGACAATGATTTGACGTTCCACTTCCTGGTGGATATCTTTTACCCTGGAAACATTTAGCTCAGTCTGTTCAAGTTTTTTTAATGCTTCCCTTTTTCGTTGAAGAAAACGCAATATACCTGCAGCTTCTTCAAAGATATAACGGCGTTCTAAAGGTGAGAGGTTAATGACTTGATCAATTTTTCCCTGTTCAAAGATCGAATAAGCATCTTTGCCCATTCCTGTGTCTAAAAATAACCCTTGGACATCTTTAAGACGTACTGGATGCCTGTTAATGAAATACTCAGATTCGCCGCTACGATGCAGACGCCTTGTCACAGCAATCTCCTCATAATCAATAGGCAGCATCCCTTCGATATCAGTCAAGGTGATGGTCACTTCGGCAAAATTTAACGGCTTGCGTTGTGAAGTTCCTGCAAAAATGACATCGGGCATCTTATGACCGCGCATCGATTTTGCCGATTGCTCACCAAGCACCCATCGAAAGGCGTCGGCAATATTTGATTTGCCGCATCCGTTCGGACCAACGACTGCTGTGATTCCTGGGTCGAATTCAAGCTTAGTTTTATCCGCAAAAGATTTAAATCCCAGGATTTCCAATTTTTTAAGGCGCAAAGTGACCTCCGCTCATCTCGATTTATGAAACGCGAGTTTTGGATAAGCAATGCAGCTCATTCGAGAGAGATTTTCTTTCAACCTTGAAAATTTTTTCGATGCCTATAGCCCTGCGCCTTACAGGCGAGAAAAAATTTTCAAGGCTGAAAGGAAAGGTCCTCGAAGGAGCCCATTGCTTATCCAAAACTCGCGTTATGAAAGGAAAAAAGATAAAAGATAGACATATAAAGGATAAAGCAAAAAAATAAGACTTGGTTAAAGACTATTAACTATGTATTATGTAATTAATATATAAGGAAAAATTATGAGAAAACGCCAAACCACGACAGTCAATCGAACTTTTTCGCTTCCTTTGGACGTTTCAGAGGAGTTGCATATCTACATAAAGCACAGAGATATGAGCCGCTTTGTTAGTGAAGCGATCAGAAAGGAACTGAAATCCAAGAAAGAAGAATTGCGGCAAGCTTATCTTATGTCTAATAAAGATGCAGGACAGAAAGAAGCAATGCAAGAATGGAAGGAAACGTTAGCGGACGGCAGCGATGAATGGTAAGAAATTTCCAAAAAAAGGCGAAATCTATTGGATCAATCTCGACCCAGCAATAGGAAAAGAAACAAAAAAAATAAGACCAGGGTTAGTCGTTTCCAACGATATAGGAAATGAGTTTTCCGATATCATTATGGTCGCTCCTCTTACAAGCAAAATCAAAAACGTATATCCTTTTGAAGTTGAAATCACGTTGAAAGGCAAACCATCAAAAATCATGTTAAATCAATGTACAGCATTAGATAAGTCGCGCCTTGCGGATAAACTAGATGAAGTCGATGCCAAAGTGATGCAAGCCGTTGAAGATGCTATTCGCATAGTATTCGGCCTGAACTAATATTCTAATTATACTCAAATCCATCAAATGTCAGTTTTGAGCATAATCAATTGAAAACATTATGCTCATTGAATCAGTCGCGATTTTTACCGTATCATTGATGTCGCTGATCTGTGAGCAAAAAAAATCAGTTTACCTGAGAAGGTGTCTTTAAGGACACCCTCTGAAAACTCGTAAAGAAAATTGCATTAAAAGCACACCTCTTCGTATATTAATCTTCTGATCTCTTTTTTTTACCAGGAACCTTGCCATGATAGACATCAAGCTTATCCGCAAAGACCCACGTGGGGTCGAAGCAAAACTCAAAACGAAAGATCCCACTGCCAATGTAGCTCTTGTCGTGGAATTGGATGAAAAAATTCGCCAGATTAAGACAGATGTAGAAAGCCTCAAAGCCAAACGCAATAAAGTTTCTGAACAAATTGGTGCCATGATGCGCCAAGGAAAAGACATTTCCTCTATAAAAGAAGAAGTCGCCAAGCATGCTGAAGAGATTCATGCCTTGGATAGAGAGCTGGGTCCATTGGAGGAACAATTTACTTTGGAGCTGGCCAAACTGCCCAACCTTCCAATGGATGATATCAAAGTCTCTCAGTCGCCACAAGACAATGTCTTGATTAAAGAGTTCGGTAAAAAACCCGTATTTGATTTTTCCTTTAAGAACCATCTAGAGCTCAACGAGAAATTGAATCTCTTTGATTTTAAACGAGGAGCAAAAATCGCAGGCACGGGTTGGCCAGTTTATCGGGGTCTAGGTGCTAGGCTGGAATGGGCATTGCTGAACTATATGATTAGCATCCACATTAAAAATGGTTTTGAACAATGGATGCCTCCAGCTGTCGTGCGTCGAGATATCATCTTTGGATCTGGACAATTGCCAAAATTTGATAACCAGCAATTTCAAATTCACGATGAAGACTTTCATCTCTACTTAATTCCGACAGCTGAAGTTCCTTTAAATGGTCTTCATTATGACGAGATCATCCCTGAAGAACAGCTGCCATTGAAATATACTGCCTATACACCTTGTTTCCGTCGCGAAGCAGGTGCTGCCGGCTCTCAAGAACGTGGTTTGATACGCATGCATCAATTTAATAAAGTAGAAATGTTCTGCTTCGCAAAACCCGAAGATAGTGCAACAGTTTTCGCGTCGATGCTAGCGGGAGCAGAAGAAATTCTTGAAGGGTTAGGATTGCATTACCGCAATATGCTTTTGGTCACCGGCGACATGTCTTTCGCCTCTGCCCGTACAATCGATATCGAGGTTTGGCTTCCAGGTCAAAATCGCTATTACGAAGTTTCATCGGTTTCAAACTGCACTGATTATCAAGCGCGGCGCTCAAATATCCGCTTTAGGAAAAAAGATGAAAAACCCGAATTTGTCCATACTCTCAACGGATCCGGGTTGGCAACGTCTCGCCTAATGGTGGCTTTATTGGAAAATAATCAAAATGCTGATGGTTCCGTCAACATTCCTAATGTGCTTCAACCTTATTTGGAGGGCATGAAAAAACTCATTCCCGTAAACTAGCCTATGAGCAACCTGCTTCTGCCTGAGGAATTTATCCACTCCTCAGGCACTATTTTTGATGTACGCAGTCCCGGAGAATTTAATAACGGCCATATTCCGGGTGCAATTAACCTCCCTCTCTTCAGCAACGATGAACGTGCAATCATCGGCACACTATATAAGCAGCAAGGACAAAAAGCCGCTATCTCCCTGGGATTGCAAATCGCTGGACCAAAGCTTTCAGATTTCGTTTCCCAAGCCCAAAGTCATCTGTCGGAAAAAACCTTGGCAAAAATCCATTGCTGGCGCGGAGGCATGCGCAGCGGAGCTATGTCCTGGCTTCTTTCCTTTGCCGGCTTTCCAACAGCTACGCTCCGCGGCGGCTATAAATCCTTTAGGAATTGGGCGCTGAGCTCCTTTAAAATCCCTTATCAATTTTTTATCTTGGGTGGAATGACTGGCTCTGGAAAAACAGCCATTTTACGAGCCCTGAAGTCTATTGGCGAACAAACACTAGATTTAGAAGCCATTGCGAACCACTCTGGAAGCAGCTTTGGCGTGATCGGAAAATGTGGATTCCAACCGACTCAAGAGCAATTCGAAAATGAAATTGCTGGACAACTCTCAAAAATGCATGTTAGCCGTCCCATTTGGATTGAAGATGAAAGCCGATTGATCGGATGCTGTTCAATTCCTCCAGCCCTATTCGATCAGATGCGAAATGCCCCTCTCTTCATTATCGATGTGCCGATGCAAGAACGCGTGGAACGCCTCCTCAACGAATATGGCAATGCTGATCCAAAACTGCTAATAGAGGCAACATCCCGCCTCTCTAAACGTTTGGGAGGGCTGCGAACGAAGGAAATCATTGAAGCCATCCAAAGAGGATATCTGCAAGAGGCCATGGAAATCATTTTACAATATTATGATAGCGCTTATTCCCATACTTTAACGCGACGACCACCACTATTTGCTAAGCTTGAAGGGAATCATATCTCTGCAGAAGAGTGGGCTGAACGAATTCGCCAAATGATAACTCCACACTGATGAGAAAACTCATGACAACTAAAAATTCTGAAATTAATCACCTTCTTACCTTTCTCAATACCTCTCCAACAGCCTGGCATGCTGTGTTCAACTGCACGGAGAAACTTATCCAGCAAGGCTTTAAAGAACTTTCTGAAAGCGATGCCTGGCATGTTAAACCTGAAGGAAAATACTTCGTCACACGGAATGGATCCTCTATCTGCGCTTTCGTTCTGCCTAAGAGAAGTCCTTCTGGTTTGTGCATCGCCGCATCTCATACCGATAGCCCGACATTCAAATTGAAGCCAAATGCCGAATTTCATAAAGAAAATATGATCATGCTTGGTTTGGAAATCTACGGTGCCCCCATGCTTGCTTCTTGGCTCAATCGCGACCTTGGAATTGCTGGCCGAGTCATTTTTCTCGATAAGGGCAAAAAAATGCGAGAAGAATTAGTCCGCCTCAGCGACATGCCTCTTGTCATTCCCCAACTGGCCATCCATCTCGATCGCAATGTGAATGAAAGCGGACCCATTTTGAACAAACAAGAACACTTAGCGGCTCTCGCAGGACTTGAAAAGTCAAAGAAAGACAAAACCTCCTTTCTTGAGCGCACACTGAAAAAGATTCTACCTATCGAGGAATTGCTAAGTTTCGATCTATTCCTTTATCCGCTTGAAGAGGCGCGTTTAATAGGCGAAAATCAAGAGCTCATTGCCTCATACCGCATTGACAACCTGATCAGTGCCCATGCAGCTTTACAGAGCTTTCTGCTAACACAAAAACCTTCACAGCATCAGATTAAAATGATGGTCTCTTGGGATAATGAAGAAATTGGTTCAAATACAGCACAAGGGGCAGGCTCGCCATTTCTACCACATATTATAGAACGCATTACTCTCGCATTAAAACTTCCTAGAGAAGAATACTTCCGCACGCTGAATCGTTCGTTATGCGCTTCAGTAGACTTGACGCATGCCTTGCATCCAAACTACGCAGACAAACATGAACCAAGGCATACGATGCTCTTAAATCACGGGATTGCCATCAAGTCGAACGCGCAAAACCGTTATGCTTCTGATGCCCGTTCTTCAGCCGCCATCATTGCCCTTTGTAAAAAACATCGCATTCCTTATCAAATGTATGTTGCGCGCGGTGATATCCCTTCGGGAACTACAGTTGGACCCATTCATGCAAATCTGACAGGTATATCGACAGTCGACTTAGGCTGCGCTCAACTATCGATGCATTCATGCCGTGAAGTCATGGGAACTCAAGACTATCATTCCCTTTGTAGATTGCTAACAAGTTTTTTTGAAAATGAATGATGTTGCTGCAAAAATAGAAGAGACATTAACGACTTAAGAGACCATAGGAAGTGGTTGCAAAAATTCATAGAGATGAAAGCGTCCTAATGTTCTTAAGGTCCTCTAAGTCTCTTATGGAATTTATATAGATTCTCTTCAAAAGGTATGAAGAGACCTCCCCTATATAAAGGCATCACTTCTACATGAATTTTTTCATTTTCTTCGACCCATAAATCATATTTTTGCTGCAAGTTCAACCATAGTTGCGGGGTTGTATCGAATGCTCTAGCCAATGCTAATGCGATTCCAGGAGTAATACTCATTCTTCCCGTTCGAATTCTAAATAATGTATTTCGTGCAATCCCCAAATGATCTGCCAACTTTTGCAAATTTAGATTTAAAGGTTTTAGATAATGTTCTTCTAAAATAATGCCTGGATGAAGTGGTTTTCTTTTTCTTGTCTTCATAAGATTTTGTCCTAATGATAACCTACTAAGTCCACATCAAATGCTTCACCCTTCTCGAAACGAAAAATAATGGCCCAATTGCCATTCACATGAGTAGAATAAAAATCCTTTAAATCTCCTTTAAGAGGATGAAAATCCGAACCCGGAAAATTCATATCTTTTAGTTCGGACGCTGCATCGAGATGATCCAAAATTAATTCTATTTTAAAAGCTAAGAAGGGTTGTATACCAGACTTGCTTCCCGTTTCAAAGAATCTCTTCAATCCTTTATTTCTGAAGGTTCTGATAGCCATTATTCTTTCTTTATTTTCACTGTAACCTTTTTGATTACATTTTGTCAATTATTGGATTTAATGTGCTTATGCGAGCGCAACAATTGTATGCAAATGCACAATTGCTGGCTCTCCACCAAAACCACACGAGTTTTCTTCCCTTTTGAAGAAACTTATGGTAAGCTGACTCTCTTTTAAAAAGATAGGTAACTTTTATGGACGAACTACCCAAAGCATACAACGCTAAAATTGTCGATTCCAAATGGTATGAATTCTGGGAAAGTCGTGGATATTTTAGAGCCGATCCTACTTCTTCAAAGCTCCCTTATTGCATTGTCATGCCTCCTCCAAATGTCACAGGCTCTTTGCATATGGGACACGCTCTTGTAAGCACTATACAAGATATTTTGATCCGCTGGAAACGAATGAATGGATTTGAGGCCTTGTGGATGCCCGGAACCGATCATGCGGGCATTTCCACACAGACGGTCGTTGAACGCCACTTAATGAACACATTAGGAAAAAAGAGGAGCGATTTTTCTCGGGAAGAATTTCTTAAATATGTTTGGAAGTGGAAAGAGGAAAAAGAAGGGAATATTTTAAACCAGCTGAAACGTGTCGGCTGTTCTTGCGATTGGTCTAGGTTGCGCTTCACAATGGATAAGGGCAACAATTGGGCTGTCCGAGTCATGTTCAAAAAAATGTATGATGATGGCCTCATTTACCGCGGTGATTATCTCGTCAATTGGGACCCTGTGACTCAAACGGCTATTGCCGATGATGAAGTGGAGTATGAAGAACGGCAATCCTTTCTTTGGCACTTTAAATATCCATTTAAAGATGGTTCGGGATACGTCAAAATCGCCACAACACGTCCTGAAACGATGCTGGGAGATACAGCTGTCGCGGTGTCCCCGAAAGACCAGCGCTATCTGCATTCCGTAGGCAAAACAGTTATTCTTCCTCTAATGGATAGAGAAATCCCTATTATCGCCGACAATTTGGTCGATCCTGAGTTCGGAACAGGGATGGTTAAAGTCACCCCAGCACATGATCCGAATGACTATCAAATGGGTCTTCGGCATAGTCTTCCATTCATCAACATCATGACTCCTGATGGCAGAATCAATGCCAATGGAGGAATATTCCAAGGGATGCCTCTTGAGGAAGCGCGCACTGCTGTTGTTGAAGCAATGAAAAAGCTAGGATTGCTTGAAAAAATCGAACCTCATATAAATCGCGTAGGCATATCCTATCGCTCTAAGGCGACAATTCAGCCTTATATGTCTAAGCAATGGTTCGTCCGCATGGGGGGTTTTGCCAAAAAGCTTCGAGCTGCTGTAGAAGAAGGCAAGACAAAACTCATCCCCAAAAATTGGGAAAATACTTACTACCATTGGATCGACAACCTCCGTGATTGGTGCATCAGCCGGCAGCTCTGGTGGGGACATCGCATCCCAATTTGGTACAAGCGCGAAGACCCTCAACAAATGATCTGCTTCGATGGCGAAGGAGAGCCTCCTGAAGTTCTAGAAAATCCTGACGATTGGTATCAAGATGGAGATGTTCTCGATACGTGGTTTTCATCTGCTCTATGGCCTTTTTCAACCCTTGGATGGCCTGAAAATCCTTCGGAACTCAAAAAGTTCTATCCTAATTCCGTTCTCGTTACAGGCCATGACATTTTATTTTTCTGGGTGGCTCGCATGATTCTCATGGGAGAATATGCCATGAATGAAGTCCCCTTTCCAGAAGTTTTCTTACATGGTCTGATTTATGGAAAATCCTATTGGCGTACAGTCGAGGGAGGCGGGATTGCCTATCTTAACGATAAGGAAAGACATGAATATGAATTGGGAAAGCCCATTCCTAAAGATGTCAACTGCAAATGGGAAAAGATGTCTAAATCTAAGGGCAATATCATCGATCCCCTAGAAATTATCGAAGATTTCGGTACCGATGCAATGCGCATGGCTCTTTGTGCAAGTGTCACGCAAGCGCGGGAAATCGATTTGGATCGACGCCGCTTTGAGGAATTTAAAAATTTTGCCAATAAGATATGGAATGGAGCACGTTTTGTCTTCATGAATTTGGAGGGAGATAATCCACTCAAACCTTCTGAATTTTCAAAAGGCCTTGATGAATCCTTGCTAGGTTTAGAGGACCGTTGGATTCTTTCTAAGCTGAATTATACGATTCAGAGCGTCAACCAGAAGTTGCAAAATTATCTTTTCGATCAGGCTGCTATCGAAGCCTATGATTTTTTCTGGAAAGAATTTTGTGCCTACTATCTCGAAATCGTAAAGCCAACACTATTCGGTAAACAAGGTTCCGCTATAGAGCGCACAAATAAACAAAAGCTATTGGTCATTATTCTATGCCAGGCCGTCCGCTTAATCCACCCAATGGCCCCTTTCATTACCGAAGAATTATTTCAACTCCTAAAAGAACGCTTTGGCAACAGCAACACCACTTCTGATATCGATCTTTACACTGCAGAGGCATTGCAAGCCCTGGAGTCTGAAGCCTGTATTGTAGCTCCTTACCCGCAAGTGGTGAGAATGAAGGATATCAATCCAGCAATTGAAGATAACTTTAAGCTAGTTGAAAATGCAGTCTATACTATCCGCAATATTCGTGGTGAAATGCGAATTCCTCCAGGAATGGCCACAGATGTGCATATTATTGGATCTGTTGAAGATCCTCATTTCCAAATTATCGGAGATCATCTTCATATCATCGCTGCCCTGGTCAAAACAAATGGGATTAGGATTCATCCAAAGGAGCCCTTGTTGGGCTTTGCAAGTTCAGGAGCATTAAATGCCCTTAAAATTGCTATTCCATTGCCCGAAGAGCTTTTAAAACAAGAAAAAGTACGTTTAATGAAAGAAAAGGATCGCTTGGAAAACTCTATTGAAAAAACTCGTTCGCAACTTTCAAATCATGAGTTTATCCTCAACGCCCCAACTCATCTTGTCGAAAAGCAAAAAAATCAGATGAACCAATTTGAAAGAGAACTTCATGAAGTAAAAGCAAGGCTACATAGTATGGATCAAGAAGGAAACAATGAGGATAGCTCCTCTGCCTGATCTTCTCAGTGACTTAACAATTCCGCTAGCTGCTGGCTTGTTGTAGCAACATCGTGATGGCAAATGGATCGAATGCCTAAATCATTGGCAATTTCCACAAAAAGGGCTCTATCATCGATATAGATGCATTCATCTCCAGCTGCCTGAGAAAAATCCAAAGCCATTTGATAAAGCGTCCTGTCGGGTTTGCGCAACCCCACAAAACAGGAAACGATAAAAAAATCAACAAATTCGGTTAACGCAAATTTCTTGATTCGATTCAACATCAACTCTCGCCCTTCATTGCTGAAAATAACAATTTTTAGCGAATGCTCTTTCTTTACTTTTCTTATAAGATCGATCATCTCATAATGCGCTTGAGATTGCTCATACATGAAGTCCACAAATGCTTGATATGAAAATGACCTTGGCTGAAAGAAAAGAGAATGCCCGAGATAATATTCTAAAGAAATTTTTCCCGTTTCATAATCTCCAAAAAGCAGCTGATGGCGTCCTTCAAATTCTTTAGCATCAAAATTAAACATTTCTGAAGCCTTTATCCGACTAGAATGATCCCAGCCATTTGTCAGTAATACCCCACCGACATCGCAAAAAATAGCCTTTATCTTGTTCATTGCTTCAAAAATCCTTGCTTTGAATAGACTTGCATTGCATAAGCTGCAGCGCCAATCACACCAGCCTCATCTTTTAACTCTGCTTCGACAATTTGTAAGGCCTTGGCTGGCGTTTTTAATGCTCTTTTAGAAACCCCTTTATGGATCACATCGATCAATTCAGGCAGACCTTGAATAATTCCTCCTCCTAAAATAATCTTTTCAGGATTAAGAATATTCACTAAGTTTGAAACCCCCGCAACCAAGGCTGCTTTGACTTCTTCGACAACCTTTTCTGCTGCAGGAATACCTTTTTTATAGGCTTCAAGAACTTCTCTAGCAGTAAATGTACTCTTTTCGTCTTTTTTGAACTGAAGCAACTCCTGTCGACCTGCAGGATCATACGAAAGAACCTCCTGAATACGTCTGGCAATACCCCATCCTCCAGCAATTGATTCAAAGCAGCCATAACTTCCACAGGTACATTTAGGACCATGCAAATCAATTGTCATATGCCCAATTTCGCCCGCTGTATTGGTGCTTCCTATCAGAAATTTGCCTCCGCTTATAATTCCTCCGCCAATTCCTGTTCCAACAAATAAGCAGAGGACATCTTCGCATCCTTCGCCCGCTCCATGTAGGAGTTCACCCCAGGTAGCCGCCCGCACATCATTGATGACCCAGGTGGGAAGATGAAGAAGGTCACTCAATTCATCCTGAAGTGGGAAATTATTCCAGGAGAGATTTGGGGCAAAAAGGACAACGCCAGTTTCCTTTTCAATTTGGCCTGCCACACCCACTCCAACTCCATAGAATTCACCATTAGTTTCTTTTTTGCGTAAATCCTGAACTGTTTCAGCAATGTCTTGAACAATTGCTTCGGGACCTTCTTTGACCCTAGTTTTTAACAGTTGCCTTTCCCTGACTTTTCCTGAAGAGTCAACAATGGCAATATCAATTTTGGTGCCTCCCAAATCAACACCAATAGCCACCGGTTCCAACATGGGCTTCTCCTAAATAAAAAAAGAATATAATGTCAGAATACAGAAGTTGGAATTAAAGGAAAGAAGTGAGAATACAGAATAAGGGTAGACAGTAGCTCCCAAGCTGCTTACGCCGCCAACATTGTAAAATAACTTATTCTAGTAGATCATAACGATTTTTTCACCACCGAGAAAAGACTAGGAGATCACAGAGAGGGTCATCAAGATAAGTGAGCATTGAGCCTTCTACCATCTATCGTATTCAGCATACTTACCAAATGCTTTGGAAAACGACATATACCCGAGATTTGCGCACAATCACGGGTTATAGTGCAGTTGGTAGTCGGAGAAGGCACAACGCTCTCTTATCTTGTTATACCTTCTCTGTGATCTCCCTGTCTTTTCTCAGTGGTAAAAAAAGCTCAATATATAAAAAAAGCTCAATATATAGTGTAGTCAGTACCGGCTACCCTTATTCTGAATTCTGAATTCTGGCTTCTGTATTCTGAATTGAATTCTGGCTTTGGAATTTCATCTTTTTGAGCTTCTTTTCCTCTGCCATCACATTTAAAAAAAGCCGAGTTTCAGCAACGACAGCCCCAGAAAGGGCACATAAACCAATGAGATTGGGAATTGCCATTAATCCATTACAAACATCGGAAATCTTCCATACGACGTCCAATTCTAAGACAGCTCCTGGAATAACGACAAAAGTAAAAATTGCCCTATAGAAGGGAACGGATCGAGTCCCAAAAATATATTCGACACATTTCTCTCCATAATAAGCCCATCCAAGAAGTGTCGTAAAAGCAAATAAGATCAGTCCTAACGTCACAATATATCCTCCCCAGGGAAATACTGATCGAAAAGCTGCAAGAGTCAATGTAGCCCCATTTAACAACTTGCCATTTTCCCCCAAAGAACCAAAAACATCAGTCACTGCCAAAACTAATCCAGTCGCACTGCACATGATAATTGTCGCTAAAAAGCATCCAGTCATTGATACCAACGCTTGGCGACCTGGAAAATCCGTCTTCGCAGCAGCAGCAGCAATAGATGCTGTGCCAAGCCCAGCCTCGCTAGTCATCAAACCGCGGCTAACGCCAACCTGAATAGCAAGAATCACACCAGCACCAAGAAAGCCACCTGCAGCTGCCTGTCCATTAAACGCTGCTTCGATAATCATTAATAGGGCATGCGGAATCCTGTCATAATGAGCGATTAAAATTGCTCCAGCGCCTCCGATATAAAAAATCGCCATAAAAGGAACCAAAAAGCTAGCCACTTTACCAATGCTTTGGATTCCACCTAAGAGAGTTAGGCCTGTTAGCATGGCGACAATGATGCCAGTCCACCAAGGATCAATAGAAAACATACTCTTCATGACATCAGCAACAGAATTCGCTTGAAGCATATTACCGCCGCCAAAAGCTCCTATGGCACCAAATAGAGCAAAGCTTCCCGCCAACCACTTCCAACCCAGCCCTGATTGAATGAAATACATGGGTCCACCGCACATCTCCCCTTTGTCATCGGTTGTGCGATATTTGACAGCTAAGATGGCTTCGGCATATTTGATTGCCATTCCAATTAAAGCAGTCACCCACATCCAAAATAATGCACCGAATCCTCCGACAGTAACAGCGGTTGCGACTCCAGCAATATTGCCAATACCGATGGTGGCAGCTAACGCTGTCATCAGCGATGCAAAATGGCTGATATCTCCTTCCCCTTGTTTATCGCTTTGCTGTGGACCGAATACCAACTTAAGGGCATAAGGAAGATAACGAAATTGAAGACCTTTCAAGGCAAAAGTCAAATAGACACCGATGCCCATCAAAAGAATTAAGAGCGGGGGTCCCCATACCCAACTATAAAGTCGATCAAGTCCTGTTAAAAGCAAAGTATAAAAATCTGGTTGCATCAATACTCTTCAATATAATTTTTTTCGCGTTTTACTATTTCTAAAAAACTTTTTGTTTCAGCGGCTATCAACCCTGACATTGCAAGCAGGGCGATTAAATTGGGAATAGCCATCAAGCCATTCATGATATCCGCCATGTGCCAAGCAACATCCATTTTGAGTGCTGCGCCGGGAATGACAATCAATGTATACAAGCAGCGATAAATTGCGATAGATCTTTCTCCAAAAAGATATTCGACGCACTTTTCTCCATAATATGCCCAAGCAACAACCGTGGAAAAAGCGAAAAGGATCAGTCCTATCGATACAATATAAGCCCCGCCAGGTAAAGTGGAATCAAATGCATAAATAGCCATTGCCGCACCATTCAATACGATTCCCGAATCTGTCGTTTTGCCGAGCACATCGGTAACAGCCAACACCAAACCTGTTATGCTGCAAACAATGATCGTAGACATCAATGCACCTGTCATCGTAATCATCGCTTGACGACCAGGACAATCTGTTTTCGCCGCAGCTGCCGCCATCGAAGAAATCCCCAATCCGGCTTCGTTGGAAAAAATGCTTCGAGAAACTCCCATTTGTATGGACATCATCACTCCCGCCCCAACAAATCCCCCTACCGCGGCTTGTCCACCAAAAGCACAGGAAATGATTGTTGAAAGCGCTTGTGGAAGTCTATCTGCATGCAAAATAATGATGAGAAGTCCCGCAATTAAATAAAATAATGCCATCAAAGGCACAAGAATCCCCGCCACTTGTCCAATGCTACGGACTCCCCCTAGAATGACTAGCCCAGTCAAAATAGCCAACGTAAATCCTGTAAACCATGGGTTGATGGACCACACATGGCTTACAGCCTCTGCGATCGCATTGACCTGGACAAGGTTGCCTGTTCCAATCGCAGCAATGGCACCAAAAATAGCGAAAAGAACGGCCATCCATTTCCACCCCAATCCCTTTTCCATATATTGCATCGGCCCGCCCGTCATTTCACCTCGAGCATCAAGAGAACGAAATTTTACCGCTAACAGTGATTCGGCATACTTGGTGGCCATTCCTAACAAAGCTGCGATCCACATCCAAAACATAGAGCCTAATCCACCAATCGCAACGGCAGTGGCGACGCCGACAATGGTTCCTGTTCCTATCGCTCCAGCCAATGAGGTCATCAGAGCCTCAAATTGGCTAATATCCCCTTCTGATGGTTTTCTTTGAGGTGTAAAAACTTGACGCAAAGCATATCCCAGATAGCGGAATTGCATTCCTTTCAACAGGATCGTTAAATACACACCTGTGCCAGCGAGTAAAATTAAGAGAGGGGCACTCCAGACCCAATTTTTGATTTCTAAAAGCAAATGGCTAAAGTTTTCCATGGCTTTCCGTCATTAAATTATAATGATACATAAAATATATAGGTGGTAATTTTGAAAATCATTTTTTATAAACAATATAGTTTATCTTAACTGAACACTTTCTGAAAAGATTTTTGATTTATTTCTCTTCTTTGAACCACAAATTTTTAAATTTTAACGAAATCTTAATTATTTCTTAAAATTCAATCACTAAATTTAGCCTTCAATATGATTGATGTTGAAAAAAAAGTATTTTTTGATTAATTTTGACTGTTAAAACTCATTTTAGAAAGGAGATTTATATGTCCACCCCAGTAACTAATCCCGTAGTAGCAATTAATGCGACTGAGGCTCTACAAGTTGGCTTCAATTCAACCAGCATTGGAGAAACTTTTTCATCATTTGCAAACAAAACGATGGAAGCAGCCTCCAATTTCTTTGCGAACTTCAAAGTTCCTTCAGTATCAATTCCAAACTATTCCTTAGACAACGTTACAACCGCGTTGCAAAGTGCTCATACTGATTTCATATTTTATAAAAACAACGCACAGGAAAGAGTCGTTGAGGCAATTAAGAGCAATGAAATTGGCAAACAAATTCTAGAAAGCCCACTCACCGCATCGGCTCTCCCACTAGCTGGCGGAGTCATCGGCGGATACCTAATAGCCAAAGGAGCCACCCGGATTCTAAAATCTGAATCGAGCAAAGTGAAGGCCATTGGAATTTTAAGCGCAGGCGCCCTTCTTGCAACTGCAAGTTATCCTTTGCCTGAAAATCAATTTGCCAATGTTGTCATTGCAACGCTTGCTTCGGCAACACTTACAGCGATATGGGATGCTTCCCGTCTTTCACACTCCCTCACACACGATTTTAAACTTCTTAGAAAAAGCTAAAGAAATCGCGTTTTTCAAGTCTCCAAAAGCCTCTCTTCATTGAGAGGCTTTTTTTTATTTTATTAATAAAAAAATTTCCCTTTTTCAGATGACAACTAAACATTAGACTGCTATTTTCCATTTCATTTCTATCAAAGAACCTTTTAAATAGGAGAATAGCGATGACCATAGATGGAATTAGACAAAACCTGGCAGAGACTACTCAAAGAATCCAACAAGATATAGCCTTTGATAAATCATGGGCTGAAATTGTCGGCCAAACCCTTTTAACTGACTATGTCAATGCCATTGGAGCTATAAGAATGAGGGCCTGGGTGAACCTTTATGCCATTTCGGGTGTATCTATGGCTTTGAAAGAAGACGCTTTTTACAATAAGCTCTCAAACTTTTCAACACAAACATATGGAATCTCATCGATGGCATTAGGCGCTGCAACAGGAGCTTTTTTGGTTGAGGGAGCCAAAGGCCTTAATCAAAATAAGAACTGGAAAGCGATTACAAATCTCACAGCGGCAGCTGCTTGTGGCATCGCAACATTGCTAGCAACAAACGACAATGATACACTTAGAGCAACCGCAGCTTTTGGGCTTTCTATCTGCGCTAGCGTCATTGTGTCTAAATTTGTCCAGCAGCCAAAATTGAAAATGAATTAACACATCCTCTTGCATTGCGGAGGAACTTGATATTTTTCTTCGCAATGCAAAGTGAATCTAGTACCCAAACATATTATTTTATGAAGAAGCCTCATCGTCCAGCCTTGCTGCTCATCCAATTAAGAGGATATGAATCCATTGAAGACAGTATCTCTCTTATTGAAAAAATCACCCAGACTCAGCATTTGGGCAATTTTCATTTGTGCTTTTCGGTACCTCTTGCCTTTCTTGGAATTCTCTCAAAGCAATTTAATTCCGAAAAAGTTTCCATTGGCGCCGAAATCATGCTGAGTGTTCAAGGCGAAAGCTTTACTGGCTCTATCGCTGGCAAAATGCTGCAGCAAAATGGGGCACGTTTTGTTCTTATCGGAAGCTATGATGAGCGAGGTCTCGATAACCCTAGCAGAGAAGAATTACATCAGAAAATTGCTTTGGCAATGCAATCTGAAATTTTTCCGATTTTCTGTGTAAGCGTCTCCTCTCAAGAAAGTCAAGATAATCTATCACAATCGATATTCAAATCTCAGCTTGCTGAATCCTTAGCGAATCTTTCATCGGAACAACTGAGCAATCTTTATATTCTTCTAGATTCCCCTTGGATCAGCCTAAGCTCTTTCGAAGCCTCCAATTCAGAGCTTCAGCAGGTATATCAAGCTTTTAAAAATGCATTAACAGAGCAGTTTACACAGGCAATCGTTGAGGAATTAAATCTCATCTATTCTCTTCCGACATATAGTTCAGAAATCACTCAAATCATAGAAACGCTACAAGTCGAAGGATATTCACTTGGAGAAGTCGATGTGAAAAGCTTGGATGACTTTATGCAAGTGAAAATTGAGAAAGAAATCGAAGCTGGCTTTCCGTTTTATAAGAAAGAACCTAAACCACTGCAAAAAGAAATGGTTAATCAAGAAGCATCTCCTCAAGAAGGAGCTATTCCAAAAGAAAATATTCAAGAAAGCATCGAAGATAGCAACATTAATGCTCTCCCTCCTATTGAAAAAGAAGAAAATCCATCTCCCAAAGAACTCGATGGCACTCTTTAGAACGATTCTTTATATAAATTTAACAGTTTTTTGACTATATTATCTTCTTTGCAGAAAAAGAGGAGAGCCATATCAATGACAGCAGAAATTCAATCAAATCCCTACACACATCAACAGACACTAGCTAGCCAACAATCCTTTTCCGTCCCAGAGACTTTAATTGGCATGGGAGGAAGGTTTGTGACAGGATATTGCTTCGCTTCTGCCTTCAAAGGAATCAGTTGGAGCGTCAGATTGATCTATCAGACTATCTTTGGAACTTCCAAAATATCTGAAATTCCAATTTGCTTAAACGAAGAATCATTTTCTATTGATGAAAGACAATTTTGTACACACATCTGTCCTCTAGAGATCAATATTCCAGCAAATTTAAGCTCTTCAATGAATTTTGGTGCATTTTCAGCAATGCTGCTTCCCAGCAGACAGATAACAGACTTTGCAGCAAATAAAATAGCCTCAACCCTTTTTCCTAATAGTACCGGCGGGAAAACTATCGTCACGTTTGGAAGTGCTATGACGGCCCCTTTCATTTCAGCCTATGCATGCAATCAACTGGGTTTTGATATCGATCCTTATAGTATCTATTCCAGGTACACTTTTATTATCAGTGGAGTAGCTTTAAGCATCATTCTTTTATCTAATGCTCTTCAAAATTACGTCCATAGCGAACATTATGCTAAGCTCCTCGAAGATCTATCAGCCGAAGAAGAAACTCTTAAAACCATGAAAAAAGGAAAAGAACTTCTACCAGCTAGTTTGGATGCCTCCAATGAAACTATAGGAAAAAGCATTCTGCCAGCTCTGTCCTGACATTTCAGCAAATACACCCCAACGTGCTCCCAGATTCTTTGCCAGACGTACATTTGCCCAAATGCTGTTCTGATCTAATTTAATGCCTTTGATTGTGAATTTTCCTCCAAAATTTTTAAAACGCTCTCTAATATGATTTGGCGAGGATGTCAAACGGTATTGCCATGCTAGATCAATTCCCATCCAAAAATGGCAAGGAAGAGCTTTGGTCGTTAAATGCACTCCAAGGAGGCTATAGGCAGGACTATAAGCCTTTCTAGAAACAATGACATCGAGTGGATGCGCTCCATGTTCATCAATCTGCTTGAAATAATAACACCCAGCCTCAAATCCTATGAAAGGCTGAATCAGCATGCTATTAAATATGTAATCTTTGCCCCATTCAAAATAGAATGTGCTCTGGAAAATATTAGGCCTGCTAAAGGCTCGCAGATGGATGGGACCGATATTGATATGACGAGTCATTCTTTCACGGCTATATCCAATCGCCAGCTCACCTAACAAGTAAAAACATGCAGGTCGATAAAGTCCATAAATTCCACCCAAGCCCCTATGGCTATTTCCTGATCCTCCCACGTTGTAGCTAATATGATCAAGTTCATATGAAAGAGCACCACCCAAGGTCCCAAAATCGCCAACACCTATTTGAGCCCCTACGCTGAATTCATATTCACTAAGCCTTACGCTTCTGGCATTTCTTGTCCCCGTTAAAAAGCTCTTTCCAATTTCTGCACTGCCCCATATATCAACAACAGGTCCATAACTGCATTGACAGTCATTCATATTAAAATAACATGGATTCGTAATGATGAGGGAACGCAACGGATCAAACATGCGCCTGATGAATTGACGATTCGCCAGCTCTGCGGTCAAGACCAAATTTGTATATTGTTGGGCACTCATTTGGTCAAGGGCATGCAAGGCAGCAAATTCAGATCTTGGGTCAATACCCAACACTCCGTCTGGGAAAGATAAATTTAAAAGCGCTTCTAAAACAGCTTCTTCGGAAGCTGTGGGATTGGTAATACTTTCAAGCTGCTTGGCCACTTGCCTCTGGTTATATGTTTCGGTGATGACCGAAAATTGAACCTGAAGTGTCAAAAAAGCATGGGTAGGATCGTATGTGATTGTCGGAATAAGCAAAGGGCTGCTAGAAGTTACCGTTGTAAAAGTTCCACTGAGCCCTTGAGCAGCACTCAGGATTGTATAGGGTTCTTCAACTTTTGCATCTCCGATTTTTGTCACATTAACAGCAGATCCAGGATTTAAAGTGGCCGTTCCTAGGACATTAAGCAGAGAGCTTTGATCTTGCGCCAACACGACATTATAGATTGAACCGCTGTTCTGTACATAGTTGTTATCAACAGTAATAATCCCTACGAGATTATTAGGATCAGGTCTTACTACGCCCCCATTATTGACGATTAAATTTCCAAGGATGGTGCCATTGCCTGAGAGCAAGCCCCCAATTTGGACAAAAACATTCCCCCCTAATTGATTTTCTAAATCCAAATTTCCTTGTTGAATGTTAGTTGTCCCTAAAAATGAACTGTTATTTGTTGCAAATGTTAATGTACCGGGTCCGGTGACGTAAAGAATGCTACTCGCCGGCCCAATAAGGGTACCATTGAAAATTCCATTCGTCGTTTGATTAAATGTAACCGCCGCATTATTATTGATCATCCCCTGAAGACTGTTGGAATTACCTTGAAGCGTTCCTGCTTGGACGATTGTTCCATTTGAATAGGTATTTAAACCTTGAAGGATAACAGTGCCTGTATCTTGAGGCAAAGTATTCACTAACAAACTTCCATTGCCGCTGATGTTTCCTCCATAAATTCCAAAAGTTCCTGGAGCCTGTTCAAGATCTAGGCTCACGGGATTTACACCATTGCCATTAAGGAAAATGTTTCCAGGTATAATCGTGGGTGTAGAACTGATATTATCAAACAGCAATGTTCCGCTGCTGATTGTTGTTGCCCCTGTATAGGAAATTCCTTTTAGACCATTTAAAACGACTGATCCCCCAATCCCAGGATTTGAGGTAAGGCTTCCTTCCCCTATAATTTGACCACTAAAAGTGCCGCTAGAGTTGAAGCCTACGTTTGCATTATTTGCCATAGAAATTGAACTCGAAAGAGGCATCGCATTAAATTGCAATCCTCCCCCAAGTAAAGTTGTCGTCCCGGTATATTGGGGCTGACCCAGTACCACCGTCCCAGTGCTTCCTGATGCCGTGTTGACCAACAAATTTCCTGGACCGTTAATGACACTGTTATAACTCCCTATTCCTGAAGATTGCTCAATATCCAAAGAAGCAGCGCTATTGCTGATATTAATGCTGCTAGAGGGGGAGATTGTTGCACCAGAAGAATTCAGCTGCAGAATGCCTCCAGCAATTGTTGTCGCACCCGTATAGCTATTGGAAGCATTGCCAAGTATCACTCTTCCAATGCTCCCAGCAACGGTGTTGATATTGACTTTTCCAGCGCCTGAAATCACCCCACTAAAAGCTCCTGATCCAGAAACTTGTTCAAAATCAAGCACAGCAGCGCTGTTATTGATGTTATACCCGCTTGTCGAAGAGATGAGGCTTCCGCTTGAATTTATTTGAAGGGTACCGTCAGAAATTGTTGTCGCTCCAGTATAACCATTAGTTCCTGACAAAATGACAGTGCCAGTATTTCCTGCCGCTTGATTGACGACGACATTTCCTCCACCCGTAAGTTGTCCAAGATAATTAGCAGTGGTAGTGGCAGCTTGCTCAAAATCAACTGAGGCCCCTGTACTAATGGAAATTCCTCCAGAGAGAGTCATTGCACTACTATTATTGAATTCAAGAGTCCCTGCACCAACAGAAGTTGTTCCCGTATAATTTCCAGTTCCAGTTAATCCAGAAAGAATGATAGTGCCTGTATTTCCCGTTGTTTGATTGACCTCAACATTTCCTGCTCCTGTAATTTGGCCGGCATATGTTTCAGTTCCGGTGGTGACCTCTATATCAAGAGTAGCTCCAGAAGCAATGTTCACATTCCCTAGAATGCTTGAATTGCTTAGTTCCAAAGTCCCTGCTGTGACCGTTGTCCCTCCTGTATAGGTATTATCGGCAGTAAGAGTCAATGTGCCAGATCCAACCTTATTTAGAGATCCGATAGTACTACTCCCATTGCTAATAACTCCCGCAATGGTTTGATTTCCAGTTGTGCCGACAGTTAAAGTGCCACCCATCATTACTTTGCTAGCTGTATCCACAACATTGAGCGCACCTAAAGTTAAAGAATGGTCGGTAGAAAGCGTAGAACCTGTATTGAGGGTAACATTAGTCAAATTGCTCCCCGTTGAACTATTTGTAAATGTCACATCAGAACCTTGGATTGCCGAAATTACCGCGGCTCCTGTCATCGAACTATTCGTAAATACTATCGATCCAGAAGTCGATGTCGTCGAACTCCCAATATTATAATCCACCAATCCTGAATTGCCTACATCTGCAGAGGAGCTATTTTCAAAAGTCATTTGGGCACTCCCAGAGACATTAAATGTCTGGGCCAAACCGGAAGAATTTTGAACTCCCGCAGGATTTAGAGATGAACCAACTAGCGTAAATGTTGCTCCTGACCCATTGATAGTAAAGGTATATTGAGGCGCTCCTGAAGGAAATGTAATAAGATCGACAGAAAAGGCCTCTCCAGTCGTTGAAAGAGTTGGAGCTTGACCTGTTGCAGTACTGTCAAATTGGGCCGAAGTCCCTGCTGATGGGATTGTGCCTGGATTTCCATTAGGATTCCAATTAACAGCTGTCTCCAAATCTTCCGAAGTTGAAGTCCCTTGCCAAATGAAGGGCGCTCCGACTAAGGTTTGAGAGGCCAATGAAGCGATAATACAAGCGATTTTGAGAAATTTTTCAATTTTTGACATGAGCAGCCATCCCGATAACATAAAAAAAATCATTTCAGGGATGGCATTTTTCCTAATTGTCTTTCAAGAAAAAAATTCAAAAGTCAAAAGTCAGAATTCGGAATAAGGGTATTCAGTAGCCTGTAGACAGTAGTCCGATGAGTCGATCTTTTTCACCACCGAGAAGAAGACAGGGAGAACACCGAGAAAGCTGCTCGAGATAAGTGAGCAATGCGCCTTCTCCGACTACACTATAAGTCGATCTTTTTTCAACCACCGAGAAAAGACAGTGAGATCACAGAGAAAATCATTGAGATAAAGCCCATGAGAAAAAAATCCATATCGAAAATCCCAAAATGGGTGCTGATAGAAGGCTCAACGCTCACTTATCTCGATGATCCTCTCTGTGATCTCACTGTCTTTTCTCGGTGGTGAAAAAGCTAGAACAAATTATTTTACAATGTTGGCGGCGTAGGCAGCTATGGAGCTACTGACTACCTTTATTCTGAATTTTGAATTTTACCTTCTGACTGAGAGAGAAAAATGTTGACACTGTAAAGAAATTATTGATACGAAGATGTAACAATTTTTGGAGGATCTGTTGTGACTGAGTTCTTTCCTGTTTATATTTACTTTGGAATTGTGCTACTAGTCACATTGGCGCTTTTAGGAGCTTCTGCTCTCTTTCCTTCTAAGAAAACCGATAAAATAAAGTTCATGCCTTATGAATCTGGAATTCAAACGGAAACCCATTTATTCCAAGAACGCTTCCCTCTGCATCATTATCTGGTTGCATTAATTTTCCTCGTTTTTGATATAGAAGTGATTTTTTTATTTCCCTGGGCTGTCGTAGGAAAAAAAATTGGATCGTTTGCCTTTTATGAAATGGCGTTTTTCTTGATAGCTCTCTTGGTTGGATTCATCTACGTTTGGCGTAAAGGAGGATTGGAATGGGAGTGACACCACAAGAAAAAACTCCTTTTTTAGTGGCTCCGTTAGAAAAGCTCATTAATTGGGCAAGGGAGAGTTCCTTATGGCCTGCTCAATTCGGCCTAGCCTGCTGTGCCATTGAGATGATGTCGACGGCAGCCAGTCGTTATGACATTGCTCGTTTTGGAATGGAAGTGTTCCGCGCCTCTCCAAGGCAAAGCGACGTCATGATTGTTGCTGGTAGAGTCAGCCAGAAAATGGCTCCGGTCCTAAAAACGATTTATGATCAGATGCTCGATCCAAAGTGGGTTATTGCCATGGGCGATTGCTCATCAAGCGGAGGAATTTACAACAACTATGCCGTCATTCAAGGCGTAGATAAAATCGTTCCAGTGGACGTCTATGTTGCAGGCTGCCCTCCTCGACCAGAAGCTTTGCTGGATGGACTTATCACTCTGCAAAAAAAAATACGCGAAGAACATCCTTTGAGAGGAAAATGATCGTCTTATGAAAACCAGTGAAGTCGTTCAAAATTTGAAAACCACATTAGGAAATACTATTGTTGGCGAAATGGAATTTCTTAATGAGTGGACACTCGAGACAAACAAAGAAAATTTGAAGCAACTGCTTTCTTTTTTAAAACAAACTCCAGAACCAGGCTATGAAGTCTTAATGGATTTGACAGGTATCGATTATCTCGAGCCTTTCAAGCGAACAAAGGTCGTTTACTGGCTCCACAATCCGACAAACTACGAACGCATCCGAATCATCATCTATGTCGAACGGGATGGCACTCTACCCACGGTCACAAACTTATGGGAGGGCGCTAATTGGTATGAGAGAGAGCTTTTTGATTTATTCGGCATCAAATTCGAAGGACATCCTGATTTGAAACGGATTTTAATGCCAGACGATTGGAAAGGACATCCATTGCGCCGAGATTATGCCTTGACTGAGGAATCAGTAGAATTTAAGCATGGCGTAAAACCAAAAGTTCCTTCAGAAATTATCCCTCCTAATAAAAAAAATCGATTTAATCCCCTCGGCACATATGTCAAAAGCAATCAAGAATCCTAATTTGCTTGAGAAAACCGGCGATGTACTGGAACTCAATTTGGGCCCACAACACCCCTCAACACATGGAGTGCTACGCCTCAAGTTGAAATTAGATGGCGAAATTATTATTTCCGCAGAGCCTGTCATCGGATACCTGCATACTGGGGTTGAAAAGGAATGTGAGACACGCACTTATACGCAGGTGTTTACGCTGGTCGATCGCCTTGATTATTTATCTGGGCCAGCCGAAGAGCAGGCATTCGCTTCAGCGGTAGAGCGACTGATGGATGTAGAAGTTCCAGAACGTGCACAAACAATTCGCTTGATCCTTCTTGAACTCTCGCGCATCGCTAGCCATTTGATATGGCTGGGTACAAGCGCTCTCGAGCTTAACATGTCCTCTGTATATATGTATTGTTTCGCAGAACGTGAGAAGATCTTGGATATTTTTGAAGAAATGTCAGGCGCTCGCATGTTTCCCTCCTGCTGGAGGGTGGGTGGATTATCAGTGGACCTCAACTCAGAATTTGAAGACCATACACGTCAATTTCTAAAACACTTTCCACAAACATGGAAAGATTTGGATAACCTATTAACGACAAATTACGTCTGGTGCGAGCGCATGCAGAACATAGCAGTCATCGACAAAGATCTTTGCAAGCAATATATGTGCACAGGACCTGTCATCCGAGCTACCGGCATTCCCTATGATATCCGAAAGATATACCCCTATTTAGGCTATGAAAATTATCAATTCGACGTGCCTACACGAACAGAATCTGACGCCTATGCCCGCTATTTAATACGCATGGAAGAAATGAAGCAAAGCGCATCGTTGGTTGAACAGGGGTTGAAGCGCTTAAAACCTGGACCCGTCATTACCAGTAATCGCAAAATTGCTTTGCCACCCCGTCGAGAGCTAGCACGAAGCATGGAAGCCGTTATCCATCAGTTCAAATTAGTCAGCGAAGGAATCCATCCACCTAGCGGAGAGCTATATCAATGCGTTGAGTCCGCACGAGGAGAACTCGGACATTATGTCATCAGCGATGGTAGCAACCGCCCCTATAGGCTGCGCGTGCGCTCTCCTTCATTCCCTCATGTGGGCGTCCTTCAAAAAATATTGCCCGGACACATTTTGTCAGATGTCATCGTTGCCATTGCCAGCGTTGACCCAATACTTGGAGATGTAGACCGCTAATGCTTAGTGATGAAACAAAAAAATCAATTATCGAATTGCAAAAATTATACCCCATGAAGCGATCGGCTCTCATTCCAGCCCTTCATTTGGTTCAAGCTGAAATCGGCTACCTTCCTCGAGAAATTCAAAATGAAGTGGCTGCTCTTTTTGACATCACACCCAATGAAGTCAATGCTGTGGTCACATTTTATGATATGTTTTTTGAAGAACCTACCGGAAAACATATCATCCATGTCTGTAAAAATGTATCCTGCATGTTGCGTGGGGCCGACGGCATCTTGAAAAAGCTCTGTCATAAATTACAGGTACAGCCAGGAAAAACAACAGGCGATGGCGAATTTACAATTGTCGCTTCGGAATGTTTAGCAGCATGCGATAAAGCTCCAATGATGCTAGTAGATGATAAAGTTGTAGGCCCAATTCAAGAAAGTGATATAGACAGCATCTTAGAAGAAGCCAAAAAGGGGCCTGGTCATCCCTCTCCGGTTGAAAGAACGGGGGAAAGCCATGCCTGAAATGCGCATCTTGACAGCCAATATCGATGATCCCAATCAGCACACCATTGAAACCTATGAAAAAAATGGCGGCTATCAAGCTATCAGAAAAGCCATTCCGCAAATAGCGCCATCAGACTTGATAGAAACAGTGAAACAATCAGGATTACGTGGCCGTGGAGGCGCAGGCTTTCCTACAGGATCTAAATGGGGTTTTGTACCAAAAGATCCCTCTTTACCTAAATATTTGGTTTGCAATAGCGATGAAAGCGAACCCGGGACATTTAAGGATCGATTATTGATCGAGCATGATCCTCACCAGCTAATTGAGGGCATGATCTTAGCCAGCTATGCCATTGGGGCAAAATTTGCCTTCATTTATTGCCGTGGGGAATTTTTTGAAGGAATAACAAAGCTACGGACGGCAGTAAGTGAAGCAAAAAAACGAGGTTATCTAGGAAAAAAAATATTCGGTTCGGACTACTCATTGGAAATAATCATCCATCCAGGGGCAGGGGCTTACATCGCGGGAGAAGAAACCGCTCTGCTTTCTTCTTTAGAGGGTTATCGAGCTTTACCAAGGCTTAAGCCCCCATTTCCAGCAGTCTCAGGACTTTATTCCAAACCAACAGTCATTAATAACGTTGAAACATTATGCAATGTCGTTCATATCATTAATAATGGAGCTGAGTGGTATCAAAAAATCGGCAAGCCAAAAAATACTGGTACGAAAATTTTTCAAATTAGCGGACACATAAAAAATCCTGGATGCTATGAATTCCCTCTCGGAATACCTCTAAATGAAGTTTTAGATGCTGCTGGCGGTATGCTTCAGGGAAGAAAATTTAAAGCTTGCTATCCTGGTGGCTCCTCATGTGCTTTATTGACAGAACGCGATTTAAATATCTCAATGGATTTTGAAACTCTTGCTGCCCACAAATCAGCTTTAGGAACGGCTTCCATCATTGTCATGGATGATTCTGCTGATATGGTTAAAGTCGCCCACCGACTGATGCAGTTCTATCAAAATGAATCGTGCGGAAAGTGCACGCCCTGCCGTGAAGGAACGCGATGGATGGTGCAGGTGCTTTCTCGTATCGAAGCTGGGGAAGGCACCGTATGGGATTTAAAGGTGATTGAAGAAGTATGCAATCATATGGCCGCCACTTCCTTCTGTCCTTTGGCAGTTGGAGCCGCACCACCTATTGTCAGCGCCGTTCAGGAATTTAAAGATGAATTCATGGCATATATCCAACGAAATCCTACAGCGGACAAACTTCCGGAAATGAAAGTGTCTTATCCTTACTTATGACGAAAAATTATGAACGGACAATCGCAAGAACACACAAATCTAGTTAATTTGACAATCGACGGAATAGCCATAAGCGTTCCGAAAGGCACAACTGTTTATACAGCAGCACAGCAGCTGGGGATCAATATTCCCATCTTTTGCTACCAAGATAGAATGCCTCCTTTTGGAGCATGTCGTGTATGTTTAGTTGAAGTAGAAAAAATGCCTAAACCACAGCCTTCATGCACACTTGAAGCCACTGAAGGAATGGTAGTAAAAACACAAAGCCCCATGGCGGTCCAAGGACGAAAAGGGATTTTAGAGTTTTTATTAATCAATCATCCCCTAGATTGCCCCATATGCGACCGCGGCGGGGAATGTCCGCTGCAAGAACATGCATTAAACCAAGGCCCTGGCGAAAGCCGTTTCTTTGAGGACAAACGCCACTTCAAGAAGCCTCTCCCTTTGGGTCCTGTACTCATGCTAGATCGTGAACGTTGCATCATTTGCGCCCGCTGCACACGCTTCGGTGAACTTGTCTCTGGTGACCATGCCCTTGAATTCATCGAACGCGGCTATAAAACAGAAGTCGGGACTCCAGACGGTCAGCCAGTAAAATCCAAATATATCGGCAATACAATTATGATATGTCCCGTAGGGGCATTGACAAGCCAAGTTTATCGATTTAGAGCTCGTCCATGGGACAATTTTCCTACTGAAAGTACCTGTACATTATGTCCAGTGGGATGCAGCTTTATTCTTGATTCTCGAGATGGGGAAATCATGCGCACACGATCCCGCGAAAATCTCAATGTCAATGATATTTGGCTTTGCGATAAGGGGTGGTTCGGATATGAATTCTCCGTGCATCCAGACCGTCTTAAAACACCATTGATTCGACGTTCAGGAGTTCTCGAACCAGCAAGTTGGGACGAGGCCCTCAATCTCATCGTCAGCAATATCAAGGAATCAAAACAAAGCAATCGCCTTGCCGCATTTGGTGGAAATACACTTACTGTAGAGGAAAATTATCTTTTGCAAAAACTGATGCGAGAAGCTCTTGGAGTCAATCACGTTGACCATCGCATTGGGATGCCCCTATTTGCTCTCGATGAGGAAGGGCTCGAACCAGGGATGGAAATCTCTCTGGGAGATATTGAAAAACAATCTTTCGTTCTGCTTCTTGGAATAGACCTCACCGAAGAATTTCCCGTCATTTGGTTGCGATTGAAAGAAGCTATTAATCGTGGGGCCAAAGTACTTTTTCTGGGGCATTTTTCTCCTGAAATTGCTCCGCATCTCTCCAATGTCATTTTGCATTCCCCTGGAAAAGAGTTAGAAATGCTTCAGGAGCATTTGCCTAAAGTTGAAGAGCAGATCAAGACAGGAAAACAAGCAGCCATATTCATTGGAAGGCAATATCTTTCAACTTCGAATCGAAAATCAATATTGGCACAACTGCATCAATTTAAAAAGGCAACTCCCAACCTTTCCATCAATATTTTAGAGGGAAAGGGTAATAGCGTTGGCGCTCGATTTGCTGGAATGAGACCTGATATCGGCCCTTTTGAAAAGCCATTGGATAAGACTGGTTTGAATGCGCTACAAGTCCTGGAAGCCGCTAGCCATAGCGGATGGGACTTTCTTTTGGTTGCAGGGGCAAATCCTGCCATTCAATTTTCTTCTAGGCTATGGAATGAGGCCAAGGCAAAGACTCGATTTCTTGTCGTCCAAGATCTCTTTTTGAATGAAACTGCTCGTCAGGCTGATGTTGTCCTTCCGACCCTATGCTTTGTCGAAAAAGGCGGCAGCTTCATCAACATCGAAAGACGCGTACAAAAACTCCTTCCTGGAAAAGAAATACCGAAAGATATTTATAGCGATGAGGAAATATTTGTTCGAATTGCCGAATACCTTGGTTTCAACTTAACTCTCGATACATCTTTGATCGAAAAATTGAAACCAAATGTAAGAATTGAGAATTCAGAATTCAGAAGTCAGAATCCAAACGAAAGAATTCAGAATTCAGAAGTCAGAAGTCAGAATCAAACTAAACACAACCGCTCTGAAACAACTCTTTCGGTCACTTTTGCTTCTTCCCTTTTCGATCGGGGCGAACGCATGAAACATAATCCTCATATCATCCAGTTAAGCAAAGAACCGAAAGCGCGCATAAATCCTCAAGATGGAAAAAGATTAGGGATTCAAAATGGCAGCAGGGTACGTCTACAAGTAAATGACCGCACGATCTCTGCTAAAATCAAATTAGACGAAGGAGTATCGGAAGGAACGCTAGTATTACCTCTTGGCTTTGAACAAATTCCTGTCCATGATCTCGAGATGAATTTGATGAATGGAGAGGCGGTGACAGTAGCCAGTAGTCAGTAGGGCTGCAAGTGCATGTAGTCACAAGCATTAGACAAAAGTGAATTGATGAGCAATTTGAGTTTAATATGAAAGAACCCTCGAAAAGTTTTCAAGACATTATTGTATGGCAAAAGGCCCATCAATGGGTCTTAGAGATATATTCTTTAATTAAAACTTTTCCTCGAGAAGAAATGTTTGGATTAACTTCTCCATTAAGGCGCGCACGGTTTCCATTCCTTCGAATATAGCAGAAGGTTTTAAGAGAAGAGGCATTAACGACAAAGCTAAATATTATAATATTGCACAATCTTCACTGGAAGAATGTCGTTATTATTTGATTTTGACGAATGATCTAAAATTTGGTGATTGCAAGTCATTAATAAAAGATTTAGAAGCTATTAGTAAGCTGTTAGAAAAGTATTACGCAAGTATGCGACAAAGGGAATTACAAACGCAATGATACATTTATATCCTATTATAAAAATTCTCTCTACCGACTACTGGCTAATAGCTACTATCAATGTCTTATCAAACTCACATTCATGGCTACATGCATTTGCAGCTGTACTGACTACTGGCTACTGGCTACTGACTACCTTCATGCTAACTACCTTTAAGCAGACTACTTGAGGAAAAGATGCTCTTCGACACAATTGCCGTTCTCATTAAAAGCATAGTGATGGTGTTGCTGCTTTTGGGCGCTTCGGCCTACATGACTTTTTGCGAAAGGATTGTGATGGCAAGAATGCAGTTACGCCTTGGTCCCACTCGCGTAGGGCCACTTGGATTGCTTCAACCTATCGCCGATGGAATTAAATTGCTCGCCAAAGAGAGCTTTCAACCGGCAAATATCGATGCGTTTACCTATTGGCTTGCCCCAGGCATTTCACTAACAATTGCTCTTTTTATTTTCGTATTAATTCCAGTTGGAGGCACGGTAGAAATTGCAGGACATCCAGTGGCGCTTAGAATTGCTGACGTCAATACGGGAATTTTATTCCTTCTCGCATTTTCTTCTCTAGCGGTCTATGGAGTTGTGTTGGCCGGATGGTCTTCAAATAACCGCTACTCCTTGCTAGGCGGTTTGCGAGGAACAGCACAAATGATCAGCTATGAAGTGCCTATGGGCCTCTCACTTCTCACCATTCCGCTTGTCGCTGGAACACTTAGCCTTTCTGAAATCGTCGATGCCCAAAAGGACCATTGGTTTGTTTGGACAAATCCAATTAGTTTCATCATCTATTTGATTACAGCCTTTGCGGAAACAAACCGTGCTCCTTTTGATCTTCCCGAGGCAGAGCATGAACTCACTGCAGGATATCATACAGAATTTGGAGGCATGAAATTCGCCATGTTTTTTATGGCAGAATACATCAACATTCTCGCTGTCTCCTCCATTGCCACAACACTTTTCCTCGGCGGCTGGAGAGGTCCCGGTAATATTCCCGTCATTTGGTTCCTCTTGAAAATCGCTATCTTTGTTTTCTTTTTTATGTGGGTGCGAGCCACCCTACCACGCTTTCGATACGATCAGCTGATGCGTTTCGGGTGGAAGGTTTTGGTACCTATTGCCACTATAAACTTAATCATCACCGCTTATTTTAACTTGGTTTAAAAATGAAAAAGACTTTTTATAAAGTGATGTCGATGCTCCGGGGACTTTTTATCGTTTTGAAGTATGGCTTCAAACGTCCCGTCACCATACGTTATCCTGAAGAGAAGCGCAAGCTTCCACCTCGATCGCGTGGCCGCCATTATCTTACGAAATGGGAAGATGGCAAAGAACGCTGTGTAGGATGTGAACTCTGCGCTATCGTTTGTCCTTCCCAAGCTATCTACGTTAAGCCCGCAGAAAACCATCCCGATGAAATGCATTCACATGGAGAGCGCTATGCTTCCGATTTTCAAATCAATATGCTGCGTTGCATCTTCTGCGGGTACTGCGAAGAAGCATGCCCTACTGGCGCAATTATTCTAGGAAATGAATATGAGCTGTCGGGCTATAACAGAGAATCTCTCATTTATACCAAAGAGATGCTTACAGAAAAAAATCCTGGTGACTCAGGACGTGATCCGAAAAGGGAGATCTGATGTAATATGACGCTTGCTGCTGTAGTACAATGGATTCTTGGAGTGGTTTTAATTCTCTCCTCTTTAGGAGTCATATTGGCCCGTAAACCTGTCCACTCCAGCCTCTCTTTTTTGCTGACGCTGCTATCTCTTGCCCTTCTCTATTTACAGCTCAATGCAGAGTTCATCGCTGTCATGCAGATATTGGTTTATGCAGGTGCAATTCTTGTGATTTTCATCTTCGTCATCGTGCTTTTCCAAGATGCTCATCAGCAGATCTCGCAATATTCACCCAAAAGTTTTTTTCCTTTTTTGCTTGCAGCGGGAGTCGCCTTTTTACTAGCTCTAGTCTTTTTAGGCACAAGATTGACAGGATTGTCTGCCACGAGTAAAAACCTTCCGGCGGGATTTGGATCTGTACAATCCATTGGAGAAGCTCTTTATATTGATTTCTTTTTTCCATTTGAAGCGGTTGTTCTGCTTTTTTTGATCGCCGTCGTTGGAGCCCTTTATATAGGTAAGAAGGAGAATTAAAATGGATATTTCATTCCTCATTTTTATCAGCATGGCGATGTTTGCAATCGGTATCATTGGTGTATTAGCAATGAGAAATGCCCTTATTTTCTTTTTGTCAATCGAGCTCATGCTTAATGCGAGCAACCTTCTCTTTGTGTCATTTGCCAGGCTGTGGGGAAATCAAATAGGACTTGTATGGGTGTTCTTTGTCCTCGTAGTTGCCGCATCAGAAGCTGCTGTCGGACTCGCAATCATCATAAATCTTTTTCGTTCTAAACAAGTGGTCGATGTCGATCAATACGATGTGTTGAGAGGTTAAAATGCTCCTTGGTACTTGTCTTGGCCTTTTTTTACCGCTTGCAGGCTTTTTAATATTGATGGTGTCTTCAAACTATATTGGACGCAAGCTAACGGGAATCATTGCATGCACCACTATATTTATTGCGTTTATAAGCTTTGCCTCTCTCTTGCTAATATACACAAAAAATGGAATGTCCCCGACAACCCTTACGCTTTATCGCTGGATTCCGATTGAAAATATCAATGCTGATTTTACTTTATTCATTGATCCCCTCTCCCTTTTGATGGCTTTAATCATCACAGGAGTGGGCTTTTTGATTCATCTTTATTCCATTGGATACATGGAACACGATGAAGATTTCGCCCGTTATTTCGCTTGCCTCAATTTCTTCGTCTTCTCCATGCTCTTATTGGTTTTGGCAGGACAGCTCATCGTATTATTTGTAGGATGGGAAGGCGTCGGCTTAGCCTCTTATCTTTTGATAGGATTTTATTATTACCGTCCGGCCGCTGCACAAGCAGCGACTAAGGCCTTTGTTGTGAACCGGATAGGCGATTTCGGATTCTTGCTGGGATTGCTTCTCACATTCTATCTTTTCGGTACCAGCGATATCGAGGAAATAATAAAACGTGCCGGAGAATATGCTGTAGGAGCTCCTATTTTAATCCTGCTTACTCTCCTTTATTTCATCGGCGCTATTGGAAAATCAGCTCAATTACCGCTCCATATATGGCTTCCGGATGCGATGGAAGGTCCTACACCAGTTTCAGCATTAATCCATGCCGCAACAATGGTAACTGCAGGAGTTTATTTAGTCGTGCGCATGCATCTTGTCTTTATGCAAGCCCCTATCGCACTCCAGATTGTTGGTATTATCGGCGGCGTAACATCTCTATTTGCTGCTCTGTGCGCCGTTGGTCAGCTAGATCTAAAGCGCGTTCTAGCTTATTCAACAGTCAGCCAATTGGGATTGATGTTTCTCGCTTGTGGTGTAGGTGCCTTTTATGCCGCGATGTTCCATCTGACAAGTCATGCCTTCATCAAAGCGCTCTTGTTTCTTTCTGCAGGAAATGTGATTCATATGATGGGAGGCACCACAGATATGAAGAAAATGGGAGGCTTGTCCAAGAAATTCCCAAAGACCCATTGGCTTTTTTTAATCGGCGTCCTTGCCTTATCCGGTATTCCGCCATTTGCCGCTTTTTTTAGCAAAGATCTAATTTTAGAACAGGATTACTTAGCGGGCTATTATACCCTTTATGGGATTGGCCTCGCAGCATCAATTTTAACCGCATTCTATCTAACACGCGCCTATTGCTTGACGTTCACAGGAGCCCCAAGACTCGAGGATAAAATTTTGAAAGCCACAAAAGAAGCTCCAGCCATTATGCTATTGCCGGTAGCAATTTTAGCCTTGCTTTCAATTTTTGGGGGTTTTCTCGGCTTTGAATTTGGCAAACCTCCTCCTTTAGAACGGTTCCTCGAAGAAGTTGGCATTACCCTCGCTGAAAGCGAACCCAATATAAATCTTTTTCTCAGACCTGAAACATGGATGTCGATTATTGGAGCCATTCTTGGTTTAGGTTCATCCGCATTATTGTACACCTTATTCGCAGACCGCCTTGGACATCCCCTATCTTTGCTGAGAAAATCCTTTTATATCGACGAAATTTATGACAAAGTCTTTGTAAAGCCTTTGAAAGCATTTGCAAGATTGATTGCACAAATTATCGAACCAAAAGTTTTTGACAATTCAATACAAGCTATTGTTCGGGCTACATGGAAAATTGCCCATTGGCTTCAGAATCTTCAGAGCGGCTTAATCCGCTCATACGTTGCTTGGATGATCACTGGGATGGTACTCTTAATCGCCTATTTCGTATCTTGAGGAGTTGTATTCATGTTGAATTTGATATGGCTTTTATTTGTTATACCTTTTGCGGGTTCTGTAGCAGCTTTTGTATTTCCTACAGTTACAGGAAAAAATGTAAAACGCCTCGCCCTCGCCATCAGTTTGATCCCCTTAGTCATATTGATCTTCAATTACAGAAATCTAATCGGCACTCAACTCAAATATGCATGGTTTCCGGCGCTTTCCATTGAATTCAACTTGAGTATCGATGCGCTTTCTTTGCTCTTTTTATTTTTAACAGCCATCATCATCCCTATGAGTTTGCTGGCGGTGAGAAGTGAAAAGTTGCCATATCCTAATGTCTTCTATGGACTCGTCTTGCTACTACAAGGACTTCTCATCGGTTTTTTTACAGCAAGGGACTTGGTTGTTTTTACAATCTTTTGGGAAGGCATGCTATTGCCTCTCTATTTTATGATCAATATATGGGGTGGACCTTTTCGAGAAAACGCATCCCTAAAATTCTTGATATATATGATTGCCGGCTCTGCTTTAATGGTGCTGGCTGTCTTGTCATTATATTTTACAGCTTCCTCATCAGGCATGAGCACCTTTAATATTGATCTTCTTGCTAAAACTTCCGAAGCAGCACCCCATGCCATGTGGCTGGGAGCCATTTTTTTCCTTGCTTTTGCAGTAAAAACCCCCCTTTTTCCGTTTCATGCATGGCTGCCAGATGCTTATTGCCAAGCTCCAACCGCCGGGACAATTCTTCTATCGGCAATTCTTTCCAAAGCGGGAATTTATGGCTTTTTGAGAATTGGAGCGGAGCTTTTTCCTTCGTTGATGCGCGAATGGAGTCCCCTTTTTCTAGGACTTGCCACTGCAGGTGTATTCTACGGAGGATTGTCGGCATGGATGCAACGTGATTATAAGCGGTTGATCGCCTATTCCAGCTTTTCTCACGTTAATTTTATTTTGATTGGAGTCTTTCTGTGGAATCAAACAGCACAGGCTGGAGGCATTTTGCAAGCTCTAAACCATGGAATAACAATTACTGCATTATTTTTTGCCGCTGGCTGGCTGGAAGAAAGGCTCGGAACAACTTCCATGGGGCATGTCAGCGGCCTCGCGAAATTCCTTCCTCAGCTGTGCTGGGTGACTCTCTTTTTTGTGCTATCCTCTGTCGCCCTACCTGGGACAAATAATTTTGTTGGAGAGCTGCTGATCCTCTTCGGTTTTTTTGGAACAAACCCTTGGTGGACGGCTTTTCTTACATTAACAGTCATACTTTCAGTGATTTATATGCTGCGTTGGATGCAGAAAGTTTATTTTGAAGCTCCAAGCTTCTTCCAAAAAAATTGGATTGACATTGGAGCTCGCGAAATAGCCATCTCATTGCCTCTCATTATTCTAATTTTGTGGATTGGCATTTATCCTAGCCCGGTGTTAAAACAAGTTAAGCCTGCAGCTGAAAAAATTATCGCTGCAGCAATCCAGGAGCCTTCCAGATGAACATCACACTGAATTCTCAGGATTTTGCCGCCCTAAGTCCCTTGTTGATTTTGCTGGGTTTTGCTTTGCTTCTGCTTTTAATCGAAAGTTTTAAGAAAAGGACCTCAAAAACAATCTCATTCTATTGTGCTTTGGTCGGGATTTTAGCCGCTGCCTGCGCCGCTTATTTTGCCCCAGCGAGCGAAAATCCACTTTTAACGCCTTGGATTCGCTTTGATTCCCTCGCTCGCATCTTCACGATAATATTCTTAGGCATTGGCTTCGGCACTGTCCTGTTAACTTCAGCCTTTTTTCAGCACTTCTATGCAAGCCACGGAGAGTATTTTTTTCTTCTACTTTCCGCCCTCTTCGGGCTAATCATCATCGGTGCCGCTGCTGACTTTTTAACGCTATTTCTTGGCATTGAGACACTCTCCATTTCCTTATATGTCCTTTGCAACTACATGAAAAAATGGGAGACATCAAGCGAAGCAGCGATTAAATATTTTTTCATGGGGGCTTTGGCAACAGCCTTTCTTCTTTATGGCATCGCCATGATCTATGGAGCTGTGGGAACGACGCGATTCGATGGGTTGCTCGATGCCTACCGCCATCTCGCATCTTCTCAAGAGAAAACCCTTTTCCTAGGCGGCATCGCCTTAGTCACCCTTGGATTAGCCTTCGAGGCTACCATCGTTCCTTTCCATGTTTGGGCGCCCGATGTCTACGAAGGAGCTTCTACACCCGTTACAGCATTTATGGCCGTCGGAACAAAAACAGGAGCCTTTGCCGCTTTCATTGTCGTCTTCTTGAAGACTCTTCCACAGTTCGATTCAACATGGAATCATCTGGTGGCACTTTTGGCCTATCCGACACTAATATATGCCAATATCGTCGCTCTGCGACAATACCAGTTAAGGCGCTTTTTTGCTTATTCAGGCATTTCGCATGCAGGCTTTCTGCTCATTCCTCTTGCTGCCGGAACTGCGGACGCTTTACCTTCGATGATCTTCTATCTTATTATCTATGCTTTGGCCACCTTAGGATCTTTTGCTGTTCTCGCTTTTATTGATCAGCGCAGTCAAGGCGTCTTCTTAAAAGATTTGAGCGGACTTTTTTGGCGTTCGCCATTTCTTGCAGGCATTTTTGCTCTTTGCTTGTTGACATTAGCAGGCATTCCGCCCACGGCAGGATTCTTTGCTAAATTTTATGTTTTAAAAATCGCCTTTCAAGCAGGCTACTATGGCTTAGTCGCTGTTGGTTTGCTGACGACAATTTTATCTGCTTATTACTATTTGCGAATTGCTGCCATCATGTTTTCAGAAGCCCCCTCTGAAGCCGCTGAACCACGGCGCTTGTGGCCAGCAGTTGCCGTTGGACTTTCTTCCTTCGCCGCCATATTATTCATCACTTGCTATCCAGAACCTTTGCTAGCGCTCATCTCTACTGCCGGGAAATAGTCGCTAATAGAGCCATTCCCGCGTAAACTGCGTGAACTTGAAAGTAAAGTTAACGATGGAAACGATTGAACGATATAATGATAGAATTCAGAAGTCAGAATAAAGGATAGCCAGTAGTCAGTAGAATGCTTTTGCCTTAAGGTCCTTTGAGTCGTTAATGTCTTTTCATTCAACAATGCCATTCTGACTTCTGAATTCTATCATTATATCGTTCAATCGTTTCCATCGTTGATCTTGCTGTAAGATAAAACTTTGCTTCGATCGTGATTTTTGGAGACAAAAAAACATCCATGATTTAAAACCCAACGTGCTATAGGACAAAAAACCTCAAAAATCGTTATGTCAAAAATATTTTCCTTTGAATCACCTCACATCAAACCTCTACCTTCTCCCTTCGTTGTAAAAAAAGAATTTCCAGCAACTAAGGAACAGTTAAATTTGATTCAGGAAACACGCAGCCAACTCATACGCATTTTAAACAAGGAAGACTCCCGCCTCCTTCTAATTGTCGGCCCTTGTTCAATCCATGATATCAAAGCCGCTAAAGAATATGCTTTAAAGCTACAGAAGCTCTCAGAACGTCTTTCAAAACATTTTTTAATCCTCCTACGCACTTATTTCGAAAAACCTCGCACTTCTCGAGGTTGGAAAGGAATGCTTTATGACCCCCATCTCGATGGCTCCAATGATATCGCTACGGGATTAAGACGCAGCCGAGAGCTCCTGCTTTGGCTCGCTAAGATCGGACTCGGCACCGCCACAGAATTTCTAGACCCCATCAGTGCGCAGTATCTAGGCGATCTGATCTCCTGGGCCTGTGTTGGAGCACGCACAGTCGAATCGCAAATTCATCGTCAATTTGCTTCTGGCCTTCCCATGCCCATTTCTTTTAAAAATGGAACTTCCGGCCGTATCGATGTCGCCATCAATGGAGTGCTCACAGCCCTTGATCCTCATACTTTTTTCGGCGTCAATGAGACAGGAAATCTTTCCATTATACAAACCCAAGGCAATCCGCATGCGCATATTTCCCTGCGAGGAGGTATGAATCAGCCTAACTATGATGAAGCATCGATCACAATGGCTTTAGAACAGCTTCAAAAGCACAATCTTCCTCAAAGGTTAATTGTCGATTGCTCTCATGATAACTCCAGCCGCAACTATGAAAAGCAGGGGTTCGTTTTCCGCTCAGTCATCGAACAATATGCGAAAGGCAACGCGGGCATTCGAGGACTTATTCTTGAAAGCCATCTTTTTTCAGGCAATCAGACTTTATCAAATAATGGATCTGGATTAAAATATGCGGTTTCTTTAACCGATCCCTGCCTTGATTGGGATACCACAGAAGAGCTGATCGAATGGGCCGCATCGAAGCTAAAAGGAATTCAAGACAAAGCATCCGAGGAATCAACGCAAGAAGCTCTTTGCGTCGAATAATTCTTTCATTACTTCACTATTCAGAGGCAATAATGCCACTTAAACTCCACATTAAACGCTACCTGCTTTGTCTCTTTCTGCCTTTATTACTCGCTTCATGCAGCTCATCGTTTCTTTCTGTGCAGACAGACTATCTCAGCCATGAAAATCTTGCCAGCTACCATGTCAATACACCAGATCCAATCCTAAACCATCCTCCGATAGGGCAACGTCTCATCCTCATGTGGAATATTCCTAAACACTTTTTTCAGCCAGAAAACACATACATGAAAATTTGGATTCGCTTCAGAAATCGGGAGCAGATCGAAAAGACACTCTATCTCACTAAAAATTCAGGAACCTATGTCTACTCCCTTCTCAATGAGGATTTTTTAGAAAAACGAGGCATCCTGACGTATAAAGTCGATTTGATGGAAGGCGATAGCCTTTTGGAAGAATGGCGCCATCAAATTTGGGAAGATCTTATTACTGTGGGCCAACAAGAAAATCCTCCTGAAAATACGCCTGAATCTGATCTAGAATGGAACGAAGATGAGTTTTAAATGCTTAAGGTGAGTTATTTAGATGAAAACTAAGCCAGATTTGTAGGATTGTAGGAAAATCTGTTTTCTGATAATTGTCTAACCTTGAGAGATGTTTATGAAGGAACAATTGGGTTTTGAATAGCTGTTAAAGTTTCAGTTGATACTTAAAATAAGCAGTAATCAGTTGAATTTCATTTGGACCAAGCTTGCCCACCAACTCGCTGATTGCTTTATAATCTTTATTGTCGGAAAGTATTTGAATAATCATCATTCTGGTGAAGAAATCACCTGTTCTTTCTCTGAGCTTAACAAGAAGATCACTATGAGAACATTTGCTAATAAAAGCCCATCGAGCAGAGAGATTGTTTGTCTCCACAAGCTGTGTAAGGATCTCAGCAAAAGCATCTTTTTGGCTATTTGTATCTCGCAAATGGGCTGCCGCCATAGAGGCCTGCTCTAAATCTAGTTGAATTAATCTCTTAACTACAGATTTTCGCTGCGTATCATCCAAGCCATTTTCTTCCGCAAGTTTAGTAAGAGAGTATGTTTCTCCAGCATCAATGAGTGCTTGGTATGCCTTTATTTTTGTTTCTTCCGCTGTCATGGCAATGGCCATAAATATCAATTTGTCATATGCTTTAAGGACAACCAATCGCTCAATCATTGCTGTTTGCTGCTCTAAAGTAGGAAACTTGGCTTCGATTAATTTGAGATCTCCACAATTTTTAATAAAATAATCAACGATTTCCTGATCTTTAAGAATATCAGGAATGCTTAGCGCAAGACTCCAGCGATTAGCGGCAATCTGCTTGAAAAGATGCAATTTTAAATCTCGATCTTCAACCTTTTGTACTAATTGCTTTAATATTATGGGATCATTTGTAAAGGCTGCTTGGATTTTAATCGCTTCGTTATGTTTCTTTGAAGAAGACAGCTTATTTATAATTTTCTCTGCAGTATCTCTAGACAAATCCGAAGGTCTACAAATCATTTCTACCATTTCATCAGTTAACCTGTCTTCAGCAAGGGCATAACCAATTACTTCGAGTATTACATTTTCTCGTACTTTCACATTATCTATCAGAAAAGCAACCTCCAATGCTGTTTGATATTCCTTCAAATTAACAAGACGAACATAGCAAGCTAATTTCCCTTCTAAATATGAGGAAAGAATGCTGGCAGCTCGAATGGAACTGGGGCTAGTTAAACTTCTATAAAATGCCCTTATGGCACCGTTATCGTCTCCTAACTTTTCTAATTGTGCTGTTATTTCACCTTGAGCATCACGATCATTCTGATCTTCTATCAGTTCAGAAAATTGATTTAACCTTTCGGTGTCATTCCAATTTCCGAAAATTCTACTCATCGCCAATTTGCGGATTTGTTGTATGGGAATAATTGTTGCTTTTGCATAAGCCTCGGCATATTTATTCTGTCCAATTAAACTGCTTACAGAGCTATTGGTAAGCCAATCATATTCATTCAGAGTCATCCGCACGGAACTCTCACAGTATTCAGAAAAGTCATTGGCACTAATTTGAGAGATTGTTTCATTGTTTTCCATCTGCCAATTCATGAGTGAAAAAGCTTCCCGGCAGTCACCTTTTTTTGCAAGAGAACTAACACTGCTAGGTTCATTTTCTTTCGTATCAAGGAAAAATTTCTTTATTGCCAACCCTCCAAAAGCAGCTAAACCGACTAAGAAAAGAGCCTTAACTTTTTTTGATCCAAACCATCCAACCGTTTTATTTTTCTCAATCGAGGGAGATTTTGAGTTGTCTAAAAAGGGAAGGCTTGAAGAAATTTTTGTCATAAGTTTACTTGTTTGTAATTTTTAACTATTTTAACAATCTATTATTTTTCCATCATTCGCTTAATGGGTGGCGATTTTTTTCGGAGTGAACCTAATCCCATTTGTCGCAACCATTTGGATTCCTTGCGCATTCATTTCAATGACAACGACTCCGCAATTTTTAAGATCGTGAACTCGATAATCGATATCGAAACCTCTTTTAAAAGCATCCTGCATGAAAAGTGTTTTCAAAACCCCAAAATGTGAGATAACGAGGTAATTTGCCCCCTCCTTCTTTGAGCGAGCATAAGTCTCTTCTATAAAAGAGGCAACCCTTGAATAGATGTCGCTAAGGCTTTCGACTTCCCCTGGTTCGGGAGAATGGGCAAATTTCTCGGCAAATGTTTTATCAGGACCATCGATTTCTCGAGTTTTAATACTTTTGTAGTCCTCTTTTAGTTTTGTTCGACCTTCTTCATCCATCGATCCATATTGCTCATATTTACCATGATTTTTTTCATGCAACCGTTCGTCTTCTATTAGCGTGAGAATACTGTCAAATTCATTCTGTATTTTTTCTAAGGTTTGCCGAGTCCGTAGCGTTGGAGAAAGATAAACGGCATCAAAAGACAACGAAGTTTCCTTTAAAGCTTTTCCACATTCGAGGGCTTGTTCTTCACCTTTTGATGTCAATGGATCATTGCTAGTCCTTGAACCAGGAAGGCCTCCCGAAGCATTCGTGTGAGTCTGACCGTGTCGGACAAAAACATAACGTACTGTATTAGCTGTATTTTCAGCTGACTTCAAATATTGAAAGCTATCTTGTTGAATCGTAGGAATTTGTTGAAACTTTTCTGCATTATTTACGTATGTAACATCTGTATTTTTGAATAGATGGAAATCACTAGAAAAAAATGTCATAATATAAAAATCACTTGTTAATTTCTTTTCAAGATATTACCATAAAAAAACTTTAAAAAACATAAAAAACTAACCTCATAACTAGAGAGAATAACAATGCAACTCATTCCTTCGAATTTGCCTAGTCTGATTAATGAATATAAAAAAAACCTAGAAATCCCTACCGAAAAACCGTCACAAAAATTGGAAAAAATTAAGGATGCAGTTCAAGAGCTTTTATCAAGTCATCCAACGAAAGAAAATGCACAAGAAATCAGAAAGGAACTCAAAGCATTGACTGTTCAATCAAATGATATCGAAATTTGGGGTAAAATCTTCGGAGCCATAGAAAAGGTATCGCCATCTAGTCAAGGATCAATAGAACAGCTACCAGTTGATTTATATGAAGCGTTTATTAGAGAGCTCGATTTAAAAGGTATTTATTTTCTTGCTCAAACAAATAAGAAATTTCATGAATTTATATACTCACCAAAAAGTTTAAGCTTTCTTTTGAATAAGTATTCTGCTCTGTTTTCTCCACAAAAAAGATTTGAACTCGCTCTATTATGTGGAATAGAACTCACTCAATTAAATTTATCTAAATTTAACGATTTAAACAGCGAACAGCTTAAGCAATTAAAAGAAAAATGCCCCAATCTTAAATCACTGGATCTCTCGTATACTTCACTTGATTCATTAATTTTTCCTGATAACTTGAAAGAATTGAATCTTTATTCCAGCGAGATAAAAAAGCTAGACACGCTCCCCAAAAGCTTAATAGAGCTTAATTTAGGACGATGTCATAAATTGAAAGAAGAAGAGTTTGAAAATCTCAATAATTCTTTTACAGCATTGGAAAAGCTTGATGTTTCAAAGACTAAAATAGCAAAATTGAGTATGTTACCCAAAAGCTTAAAAGAACTTGGATTAAATGACTGTGCGAACTTGAAACAACAAGAGTTAAAAAAAATTAATGAGTTATTTTCAGAATTAAAGCTCGATGCTGGAAGTACTCAAGCAATAGATTTTGAAGATATTCTTTCACGAAACCCTCATTTAATTCGTTTCACAACAGAAGAACTAAAAGCGCTTCTTCCATCGAATTAGAAATCTTTGATTTTGAGAAGTACTAAAATAAAACCAGGATCACCATCAGCGACATTTCAAACCGCCCTTATAGTCCGAAGGATTAAAGATGCAATAGTGTCCGGGCATCGCCCTTACCATTATTTTTTAAAATAATTATTAAATACTCAGAATATGTTCCAGCACTCCCTTCAGGAGTGCAATTCTTTTTCTCTATTGATCCCAGGGCGCTCCTTCGTCGCGACCTGGGCTATAGGCCATCTCTCCCTTCGGGAGAGAGCAAAAATGCAATTGAACATAGGCTAAATTGGAAGAAGACTTTTGATTTCTGCATTCCAAATGCTTCGCGTATTTAAGGGTTTAAACCCCTGAGCTACTTGCGTAGAACCGCTTTGCGGTTCGAAACATGCTTAAGTTGATGACATTATACGTAGGCCTGTTTATCTTGTTATCTCTTGTATATCATCTTGTTCATGCTGTTTTTTATAGCAACAAGATTGAAAAGACGAAAGTGAAGAGGGCAAAAGATTCGATAATCCCTACAGCTGCAAAGCATTTACCGAAAATTGCCGGCTGCTTAGCTGTTGCCTGAATGCCGGTGGCGCAGACCTTGCCTTGGAAGATCGATGAAAACATAAAGGCCACTCCGGCAAATAGCCCCATCGCTATACCTGAGATTGGAGAAAGCGTGCCTGCAAGAATCGCCTTGCTCATCAAAAGCATAAGAAGAAAGCCGTAGATTGATTGTGATGCAGGCGCTGCGGATAATCCGATATATTTACCATGACCCTCCTCTACCCTGCTCATGACGGCATGTGAAGCTGCACCGGCGATATAACAGCCTACGCAACTACCCATTGAACTTATTGCAAGAACCATCACAGGTCCGACCATGTTAAAGTTCATTTTTTTTCTCCTGTATTTTTACCTATTTTAAGTAGTGATAATTTTTGAGAATGTCTTGAAAGATACCCTCTTATTCGATTTCTAGTTTGCGTAAGGGAGTAAACATCTTTCCTCCGCCTTCAAAGCTGTAATGATACCATTCAAGGAAGTTAAGACGTAAGCCGTGGATAATTCCCCCCATAATGCTTAGAACAATATTCACGATATGGCCAAAGATCAAAACCATGATGCCGACGACAAAAGGGAGGCCAGCGGCCAAATCAATCATTGTTGCTGTTAACAACGCTCCTGCAAGTCCAAGAGCATATAGACGTAAGTATGAGAGGACGTCTCCGAAAATTTGTATCATCTGCGAAGCTTCGAGAAGCCCGAGAAATTTATGTTTGAAGATGGCGATGACGACGGCAAGTGCAAGACCGCCATACACCAAGTATAAGCCATTATATGCCGCTGCCTCTTTGTTGATGCCGAAAGCAAAATTGACGATGGAAGCAGCCCCCAAAAAAGTCGGTGTATAGAGATAGGCGCCAATTAAAAAAAGGATCCATCCAAGATGAGACCAGTTGCGATTGAGATACCTTGTCATCGAAATGATGATGTGCAAAACGCCGATAAAAAGCGCCAACTCCATTAAAATATTGTCTGAAAACTTATTGTAAGCTTCATAAACGACATTTCCAGTCACTTTATTTACATGAGAAGCTTTCATGAGGAATTCTTGAGGATCTTTAATCCCTGATAATTGAGGATATTTCTTTACCCATTCCTGATAGGTTTCGTCATGCAATCCCATGTGATATTCGGTCTTTTTTTCCACAAGCCAGCTCATAAGAGAAAATTTGCGGATAGGATTATCAGGAGCTATTGTCAAACCAAAAAAGGATGTCGTCAAAACGCCCCAAGCAATACACGCAAAAGCCAAAATTGTCAGCAAATCAAGAACGCGCTTTTTTGCTCCTCGGAGACCTGAATGCTTATATCGAATGTACAGAGCGATTCCCAATAAGACCAATCCATAGCCACCATCTCCAACAATCATGGCAAAAAACAAGGCAAAGAAGAATAGCACCCATAAAGAAGGATCTTTATCGGTATTGGAGGGAGTATCATAGATACCGATGATGTCCTCTCCGATACGAGCCGCCCCATTATTTTCCAAATATGTCGGAACCACTTCTTTGGAATCGACACCAATTTCTTCGACATAAATCTTCATTTCAGCAACAAGTTGGGCAAGGTCTCCAAGCTTATGTGAGGGTACCCATCCTTGTACAACAAACAAATCCTCCAATGGCATTTCAGTAAAATTTTTCGCTTCGTCTAAATGATATCCATTGAGTTTATGAATAAATGCATGATGAAGAAATCGATTGTATTTCGCGTATCCTTTTAAGCGGCTATCGCTAGCGTGCAATTCTTTTTCAAACTCTGCAAAATCGCGCTTAAGCTGACCCCAAGGCCTATCAATAGTCATCTCAAACATTTTAGGGTATTTCGTTGGCTCGCGATTGAGGGCCATGAAATAATCTAGACCATGATCGGAGCCTATATAGATAACCTCATCCGGCAAATCGATAGTTTGTGCATACCCTTGCTTCGCACAATAAAATTGGATTTTGCGTCCGGTCTCTTTTTCTATTTGGGCGATTTCTTCAAGGGAAAAGTCGCCAAAGATCTCGACGCGTGACATTTCGAGCTTGATGATTCGCTCTTCCTCTATCAGCTGGTCGTGTTTATGTTTTAATGCTAAAATTTTTTGGGCCAATCCTTCCGCGATTTCAAATTCATCTGTTTCTTCTTGTGGTGTGACTGGCAATCCGCGAAGAATCTTGATCGCTTGGGCAATTTTTTTAACGTCCTGAGGGACATCTTTAGCTTTAGCTTGCTTGGGATCGATAAAATGGATGATGCCCGCTTGCTGAGCTTTGGAAAAAAAGCGATCCTTTTCTTCTGAAACGCCAACGAACAAGAATTTTTTTACATCATAGCGCATTAATCTACCTCAGCTCGTTTTCGCTCTTCGATTTTTGCTTTGGCAACTTTAGCTTGAGAAACAGCAGCGAGCTGTTGATCTCCTAAAAAGACTTTAATCTTTTTAATATTAGCCAGAGCACGAGGAATCAAAATTTTTTCAAAGAGGTTAACACGTATAGACACCTCTCTCCATTCTTTTTCAAGCGCTGCCTTCTTTTCTTGAGCGATCTGAATCCTCACTCGAGCTTCAGCGAGCGTGCGTAGATCGACGACGGCTGCATCAACCCAGGGAGGCGTGTCAAAAAGATTATAACGAAAATCCTCAAAGACAATGCCTTCAAAATAAGGGACTTCTACCCCAGCGACATTTTCAAAGCGTTTATTGACTTTCAAAACTTTTGCGCTATCGCGAATATCAAACGAAAGCCTTTCGACAAGTAAGCTTGAAAACTTTTCAACTTTCGCATCGACTGAATGAAAAGCCTCTTCACACTTAGCAATTTCAATGCGTGCCTCATTCACCTCCATCTGAAGCATTGCCTTTTTTAACTGAAGGGTTGGCAAATACTTCTTGAGCTGATTCAGCTTATTTTGCTGTGCGCGAAGTTCGTTTTTTGTCAGTTTAAGTTCAGCCATTGCACATATCTATTTGGATTTTGGCCAATATTTAGTCAAAATTGCCTGCTTGATTCCAACTTCATCGCTTGGAAAACATTCAGCGAGTATTTTCCAACCTAGATCAAGAGCATCTTCAAGGGTATAGTTAACTTCAAGATTCATCATGCGCTCCTCAAATAAATGCGAATAATGGAGCAACTGCTCATCCCAGCGAGATAGTTTAAAGCCCATCCCTTGACGTTCGCGAGCTTTTTTTGATTCGGCATACAAGCGAATCATTCCATTCGCTAGGTCGGAATGATCTTCACGCGTCACCTTGCCTATCACAAGCTGCTTTAAACGCGATAAGGAGCCAAAAGGATCAATACTGCCGTGGTGTAAATAGAACTGTCCCTCTGTAATATAGCCTGTGTTGTCAGGAACAGGATGCGTAACGTCATCACCAGGCATTGTAGTCACGGCAACAATAGTAATGGAACCGCTTCCTTCGATAAGCACAGCTTTCTCATAACGCGACGCAAGATCGGAATAAAGCGAACCTGGATAGCCTCTATTTGAAGGGACTTGATCCATGGTGATCGAAATTTCTTTAATCGCATCGGCAAAAGCAGTCATGTCTGTCAAAAGCACCAGGACGTTCTTATCATTGATGGCAAATTTCTCTGCACACGCTAGCGCCATATCAGGGACAAGTAAGCATTCTACCGCGGGATCTGTTGCACGATGGATGAACATGACCGTTTTATTCATCGATCCTGACTCTTCAGCGTTATCGATAAAGGCTTGATAATCCTTAAAGGTCAGTCCCATTCCCCCTATAATGACAACGTCTGCATCTGTCTGGTTGGCAATACGCATGAGCAGCTGGTTATAAGGTTCCCCTGGAACTGAAAAAATTGGAATTTTCTGAGATTTGACAAGACAATTAAAGACGTCGATCATAGGAATATTCGTACGCACCATTTCGCGAGGAATAATCCTTTTCACTGGATTGAAAGATGTTCCACCAATATTAATAGGCTCACCTATGATATCAGGACCTCCATCCATAGGCTTGCCAACACCGCTTAAACGCCTTCCAAGCAGAGAGTCCCCATATATTGCCTGCATTTCCCTTTTCAAGAAGGTGACTTTATCATCTGTAGAAATCCCTCTTGTATTTTGAAACACTTGAAGCGTGACTTGATCGCCTTCAATGCGCAAAACGGAAGCGAATACTTGTCGGCCATCTTTTAAATCGACCCGAGCCAATTCACCGAGGCCAACATTCTTTGCCGTTACTGTGATTAGATTGCCGCGCAAGTCATTTATTCTATCATATACCATTTTCATCAGGGATTCCTCATTTTAGGCCATCTTTTGTGCTATCGAGAAGCCGTTCGATCTCTGCAAAAGCTTTGCGATACTCATCGCTGTTAAAAGCAAGAAAGTTCATGTTTTTTATCTGATTCTGAAGATGCAAAAAATATTTGCGTGCTTCATCATGGGCATTGAAATGAAATGGCTTATTGAAAATTTTGTTAATGAGCTTAAAAAGCGGAATTTGCCTATCCAAGGGACAATAAGCATCTTCCTTATCAAAGGAGTTTTGCTGCAAATAGCTAAAATCGTAAAGTTCTGCTTTCAGATAAACGATCATATCATCGATAGCCGTTCCTTCTTCGCCAACAACCTCCATTCTCTTGCCGATTTCATAGCCCTTGAAAAGAATCTCTCGGGCCTTTTTTACCATACGTCCCCATCCTTCGACATTTTTTTCGATTTCCTTGGCCACTTCATCGACATATTTTGACCAAGAGATCAAAGGATCAATCGCTGGATATCGCCTGGAATCAGATCTTTCGCGTGATAATCCCAAGAAAGCACCTACAACGGCTAAAGTCGATTGTGTAACAGGTTCCTCAAAGTTACCTCCCGCAGGCGAAACGGCACCTCCGATCGTAATCGAGCCTGTTTTGCCATCTTTCAGCTGCAAGACGCCCGAGCGTTCGTAAAAATCAGCGATGCGCGAAGCTAAGTAGGCAGGAAAGGCCTCTTCCCCTGGAATTTCTTCGAGGCGTCCAGACATCTCACGCATTGCCTGCGCCCATCGAGATGTGGAGTCAGCAAGCACAAGGACATCAAGGCCCATTTGACGATAATACTCGGCGATGGTTATTCCCATGTATACCGATGATTCACGCGCCGCAACAGGCATCGATGAGGTATTGCAAATGATGACAGTGCGGGTCATTAAAGTCTCGCCCGTATGAGGATCGATAAGATGAGGAAATTCTCTTAAGACTTCGACAACTTCACCAGCCCGTTCTCCGCAAGCGACGACAACGACGATATCAACTGATGAATATTTGGAAAGATGGTGCTGCAATACAGTCTTACCTGCTCCAAAGGGTCCAGGAGTACAGAATGTCCCTCCCTTCATGACGGGGAATTGTGTATCGATGATACGCATGCCTGTATCCATCATCTTGGAAGGCTTGATTTTTTCCCCTTGATGCAAAGGACTCTTTATAGGCCATCGTTGAACCATGGTGAAGGAGTGTTCGTTGCCCTCTTCATCTGTCGCTTTGGCGATGACGGTATCTATGGTATATGATCCTGGCTTAATAATCCATGTTAGCTTATAAGATCCATATAGAGAGAAAGGTACCATAACATGGTGATGAAAACGTCCCTCTAATGTAATTCCAAGCGTATCCCCACGTCGCAAAAGCTGTCCTACCTTAGCATGCGGCTCATAATCCCATCGTCTTTTTCTATCTAATGGAGGAATATAGACTCCTCGCGGCAAGAAGAATCCTGCAGCAATGGCCACTTGTTCAAGAGGATTTTGCAATCCATCCAAGATCGAAGTGAGAAGACCAGGTCCAAGTTCAGCTTCAAGCAATTGTCCATTAAAAGACACAGCCGTGCCTGATTCGACTCCGCGAGTATCTTCGAAGACTTGAATTTTTGCTTCGTCTCCAGCAATTTCGATAACCTCTGATTTCAAGTGGAGGCCATCGAGATTCACCATAGCCACCTCGCCTTGTCTAATATTGCCTTCAAAGGCAACTTGAAGAAGGTTTCCAAAAGCTTTGACAACTTTTCCTGTTGAATTTTTTGTCTCTGGGGCGGCCGTTTGATTCTGATTCATGAGATATCCTTTAACATGCTATCGACAATTTCTTTTCCCTTTTGCTTATTCAAATGTTGCCAGCGCTCAACAATGAGCAGCTGGGCCATATATCCAAGGATCCGATCAATGGAAAACATATCTAAGCCAAGCATCTCTTCAATTTTATAAAACCGGAATTCAGCTAGGGCTTTTTGGATCTCAATCGGATCGTTGGAGTATTTCTCAAAAATGAATTTAATTTCTTCGAATTTTGGCGGAGGTTCATATTGGGAGGCATCTTTTTGAGCTATAATCTGTGCAATAATTTCTTCTTCGGGATCTTCATACTGAAGCTCCTTCAATAAATCGCGGTCGAGTTTTTTTGTTCTAAAGGCGACCAAGACTAATCTTAGCTCTCTTTCTAGCATTAAGTAAGCTTTTAAAAAGCCGGTAGAGCGAGAAACCTCAATTTTATAGAATGTCGACAACAGTTCAGGAAAGTGGCGCAGACGTTCTTCTTTACTCTCATATTTATCTAAAAACTGAAAGACATAGGGAGGAAGCATCGTCCTTGTGACCATCGCCTCTTCCAATTCGCTCGAATTGAAATTTCCCGCATGATCCAAGGGTTCCCCTTTCCAATAGGAGCGCAGATTATAGATATCATAAAAATTGCGAATAGTACTGGTTTTGGCATAATCGCTTGCAGATAAATTATCGCTAAGCAATTGATCAAATTCATCAAAGCTAATCTCTGGAGGCTCACCTATTTGAAGCCTTGGAAGAAGAGTTGCAAGAAAATAATAATTCGCCATAACTTCACAGCGCTCTTTGAAGATGTCCAAGGATCATATTAGCTTTCAAAAATTAGCTTTCGAAAGTCTTTGCGAACAACGTAAGCCGCAAGAAGTTCTCTAAGGGCACTGTCAGAAATATCGATCGTCATCTTCTTATCAGCAACCTTTACCTGTACGCCTGCGCCAAAATTACCTAGCGTGACAGAGCGTCCATTCAAAGATGTTAACACATCTTGCAAGAGCAGTTCATTCACTGTTCGAGGTTCAATAGTTTTGGGAACAATGCCAGTTAAATTTGCTGTAATTCCCTCTTTTTTCAGGGCATCGACAATGGCATTCATGAGATTTGCGATTAGATGCGGTTCAGCACCATGCTTATCAATGAGGGAAGATAAGCGTTGATTGAAAAATTGTCCTTCAATACTTTGACGAAGTGCCTCCAAACTCTGCTTTGTTGCTTGGAGCAGAGAAGCCTCAAAAACATTCTTTTCCTGATCGATTGAAGCTTTAGCCTCTTTGTGAAGCCTTTCGGCCTCTTGTCTAGCCTCTTCAAGAATGCGTTCTGCCTGGTTTTGGGCTTCTTTAAGAATCTGTTGAGCTTCTTTATGGGCAGGCTCTAACGTCTCTTCACGCAGAACTTCACAAATTTTTTTGATTTTATCTTGGCCTTTTTCCAATGTTTTCATCGCCACCCTTTAAAAGATGTTTCCGCGTTTATCAATTTGAGTTCAAACATTCAAGCTAATGTTATTTCTGATAGGGCAAATTTTTTCAAGATGAATTATCGCACAACTATCGCAAGAGGACTATTAAAATTCTTTGAAAATTCAATCAATGCTCTCTCGTTAGTCACTCACAGGTACTTGGAAGCATTATTGCATATGCCAAGCCGCAAAATTTGATCGAAGACGTAGAAGAATTTTTTTTCGTCATAAGAAAATAGTGACAAATACACTAATTATCAATAATCTCCATTTTCGAGCCATTCCATATGACTTGCTTAAAACCCAACTTGCTACCTATGAAGGCAGTCAGATTCGAAATTATTTTCTCTCTAGAAGCTCGCACCCTCGGCTCTGAAAATAAGAGGATCATATTAGAAAATATGACCCTCTTATTTTTGCAAGCTTCTAGTGGAAAAGAATTCGAATCTGGCCCATTCTATTAGGTAGCAAGTTGGGTTTGAAATATGATTTAGAACCGGAGTTAGATTTATGGCACCCTTTCGCTTTATTGGATTCGGATTGATTTTTAGCTTTTTATTCATCCAACAGATTTTGCTTGCTGACACTCCCGTTTTATCGAATGATGAAACTCAATCCATTCAACGCCAGTTTCAAGAGGCATCGAAAGAACCTGGCGCTATATTATTTACCCCTCCTTCCGGATGGCGTGTCGCCAACCCAAAGGCTCTTCCCAAAAGTGTCAAAGCCATGGTTGTCGGAAAAGGTGCTTATGAATTTCCTCCTTCCATCAATTTAAGCAGTGAAATCTATGATGGAACATTAAAACAATATTTAAAGCGCGTCAAAGAAATCAACGACTCGAGAGGAGCTCAATGGAAGGATCTCGGGAAAATTTCTACTGAAGCAGGCCCTGCAAGCCTTTCACAAGTGGACACCAAAACTCAATGGGGCGATGTAAGAATGATGCACGTCATTTTAAAGAAAGAGAATACAATTTACATCGTCACAGCCTCCGCATTACAAAAGGAATTCCCTAAATTCTACAAAGATTTTTTTAATTCTTTAAAGTCGTTACATTTTAATCAATAGAATTGAAGAATTCAGTAGTCAGAAAGGTAGTCAGTAGTCGGTAGAAAGCAAGAGTGATCTGATTCATCCTCTTTTTGTGAGAGAATTAGGGGCTTCATCAGAAGATATTGAATTGCAGGTACAAAAGAACGTAATAGAAATATTAGAGAAAAAAAATTTGCACAAAATGGTTGGATGTGCGATACAGACATTTGAATCAACTAAAAGGTCAAATTCATGTACCCAAGGAGTACGAAATGAAACTGTCAAAGAGATTAATTGCATTGGCAACGCTAATGGCAATGCTCGGTACGAGCGGCCTACACGCCCAAGGAGAAGAATTCTACGTTGATAATGGCGGAAATGGATACGACGAAAGCTTTAGATCAAGCAGCTTAGCACCAGCGATCGCATTAGGTACAATTGCTCTCGTTGCGATCATCGCCGTTGCTGTCCAAAACACATCTGGACATGGCCACTGCCACGGACACTCTTCAAGCTCCAGCAGCTAAGCCTAGTCTGATATCGTGTTGAATAAGTCCCGAGGAAGAAAAGTGCTTTGCGCTTTTCTTCCCGTGTTTCTTTTTCTTTCCTCTTGTGGGTGTCCTTGCAGGCAATGGGAACTCTCAACGATTCATACTGCTTGTCCTCAAATGACATATGCCAAAGCTGTTTTGCCCGCTTTAAATACATTTAACGGCTTACAAGGCGAGTTATTATTGATAGGGACTAAATTGCAGCTTTATTTGAACGCCTTATCCCTCCAGATCCCCTATCTTCCTAATGACGAAATGCATGCGGGTGTGACTATCGCGATTGAAGATCAGGAGTATTACTTCATCGCTGATCGATTTGAAGGTGGCCAAAAGGTTTTACTGTCCGACGATGCCTTACAGATTATTATCAATGCATTATTAGAGGGGTATTTTATCGACATCTCTATTGGCCGATATGAGACGACTCTCTCGCCAGACAATTTCGCTTGCGTCTATTACAAAATGACTTAACTCCCCCTGTCCAAAATCAATTTATGCAAGGGAAAAGAAACGTGCCCATGAGTGTGCCCGAAAAAACCATTAAAATGATTCATAGATATGATTCGGGCACAGGCACGCACACGGGCAGGGGCATTGAACTTATGGGTAATAGGATGCGCACACGGGCACGTTTCCATTCATAGATATGATTCGGGCACGTTTATAATCCCGAAAATTAACGAACCCTTAATTTGTAAGCGCCCTCTCAATAGTCTCAAAATATTGATTCACAAATAATAGTTGCTTTCGAATCAACAACTGCGAGGGTTCATTTAGATTTAGTTTATGAAAGAAGTTCCCAAAAAGATAAAGATATTCTAAAAGAGCTTGATTAGCCTTAAAATATTCGGATGATTCATCCTCTTTTTTCTCTAAAATCTGTTGAGGTTTAAGACGTTGAATGTAAGCCAAAAAATCCTGTAAATAGACTTTTAGGTCATTTATATCTAATTCTATCTCATGGATATGCTTCAAAGCCTCATCTCGTAAGGCCCATTGCTCTATTTGCTCTAAAATGCGGCGAAACTTATGCAAGCGATTCAGATGCTGACGATCATCCATGCGGATCGTTAATTGGTGATGAATCTCATAAAGATGATGAAATTCTTGAAAAGAATGAAGGACCTGATGCTTCCAGTCTGTCCCCATGGCTTTGCAAAGAACTCGGCCCACATAAGCAACAACTTCTGGGTGGAATGACCCTAGTTCATCAAGCTCCTGCAGATGTGTCAATAATGCCTTGGCATGATGTCGCATAAACTTAGACGAAGCAAGAGGTTGTCCCATTTCATGCAAATGCATGTCGATGGAGTTTTCAATGTTGGTTGTGAGCTTGGAATCCAAAGCCGTTTCCTTTTCCACCGAAGAGTTGAAAGATGTGCAAAGATCATCGATGCGGTCAATATCCTTTGAAAGTGCTTCAAAACGCAATGCAAGAGTTGCTTTGGGTTTGTAAAAAGGTGAAGGAAAGCGCTCTACTTTTTGGGAAAAATCCTTCTCAATGCCTTGTGAAAATTTTTCATATGAAGCGATGCTCTTTTTCAAGGTTTTTAATTCTTCTCGATAGCTCGCCACATTGTCGAGGATAGGTCGCTTGGAGTGGGGATCGGCAAAAACCAGACGGAATTCTTTTTTAATCATCCGACTTTTATCAAAAAGACATTGGCGTATGTTAGAGATATACTCTCGAAAAAGAGCAAAAGCGCCTTCTGGACTAATCATTAATCGCAGAGCACGGATAGTTTCGCTGAGTGGCAGGATCCGCGCTGTCAAATTTTCATCCCAAATCTTAAGGAGGAAATAGAATCTTTTAAAGCGTCCTTGAACATCGACATCCATCGAAGAGAGAACCCTAAAATTATAAAGCTGTTTCAAGGCTTGCTCAGCAGTCTCATGCAGCTGCTGATAGCCGGTGTAACCATCAACAAAGCGACCATGTCGAAAATTGAGATACTTTTGGCATTTCTTGATTGTGGATTTCATGGACCTATCTAAAATGGATTGGCCAGAAGAAAAAATTTTACGCCAAGCTACCCATCTCCCCTGTTTTTCTTCGCAAATCCATCGATAGTCTTTAAGTTGATGTTCAAGCCTTCGAATGGCCCAGATTAAGTCATCCATGCGATGGATGAGCTCATTTTTGATTGTCGCCACAGCATGTGCAAGATCCGCATTCCAGTGTTCAAATCCAATTTGATCAATTTGTTGGAATAGTTCCAAGGCACATCCTTCAAGGATCTCAATATAATTCCACAGTGCATGGTTGATATGGTCAGCTGTTGCCCGCCAATTTTCCGTTTGCTGAGGTGATATTTGCTGCGAACGTTTAATTTGTCTACCGAATTCTTCCACAGAAGTACTTAATGGCATTTTTGCAAGAGGTCCCAATTCTCCCGATTCCGAGAAGAATGGCGGCATTGCTTTAAGCAGTTGCCAGCTCAATAAGGATTCTTTATTTTCCAAATAGCCACTTAACTGCTCAGCCATTGGTTCATCTAGCAGGGTGATTCTTTGATTTTCATAAGATTGCCAAAGCATATACTGGAATTCCTCTACGACATTAAATTAATTCTATTATCTTTATTATACATAATGTAAATAATTATTTTTATTTACAATGAGGGTTATCAGCAGGATTAGTGTAGAGTAGCAAGGCTTTGCCACAGACGTAATTTTCGTGCCCGTGTGCATGCCCGTGCCCGAACTTACCTATGACCCGTTAAAAATATTGCCAGCACACCCTAAAACTGCTATTATGATCTCTTCCAAAAGGATGAAGCATTTTTATGCAAAAAGGCCATACCCTTCATTTTAAGTGCCGGCATTGCAGCACTCCAATCTTGTTTTCTGTTTTCGAGTTAGAAAACCATTCTCTCTTAAAATGTCAAGGATGTGAAAAAAAATATGCCTTTACTGATGCTTCCTTAATCCGACAAATGAAAAAATTTGAGGCTCTTTGCAGACAAATTCATGAGTCAGAGGAAATTCTTGGAAGCGCTTCTGTTGGCGTCGATGTTGGAGAACATCATGTGAAGGTCCCATTCAAGCTTCTTTTAACGCGCTTAAGTTCTACTTTAGACCTCATCATGGAAGGTCAAAAAATTTCAATTGCATTCCGTATTGAACCTATAAAAGATGCCCCGCACTGATTTAGAGAGTGTCTTGAAAGTCCGATCGGATGATTTGTGTGCTAAAATTCGCTATAAGCCCACATAAATTTTTCGCAATATTATTTAATACTCCGAAAAATTTATGTGGGCTTATAACAAATTTATAGCAGAAAAGCATCTTGATCATACTTTCAAGACGCCCTCTTAGCAAACTTCTTAAAAATGGAGGTGCTTATGAATAAATTAGAGCAATTGCGAAAGATGACAACAATTGTCGTCGACACTGGTGATATTGAAGCGATTAAGCATTATGCACCAACGGATGCAACGACAAACCCCTCGCTTATTTTATCTGCATCAGAAAATCCCGCCTATCGTCATCTCATTGATGAAGCCATTAAATATTGCAAAACAAAAGCAAAGTCTTCCGAAGAACAAGCATCTCTTCTTTTGGATAAACTCTTCGTCAATTTTGGCTTGGAAATCTTAAAGATTATTCCCGGTAGAGTATCAACAGAAGTCGATGCACGTCTTTCATTCGATGTCGAAGGCAGCATTCAAAAAGCAAAGCATTTAATCTCTCTCTATGAAGCAGCGGGAATTTCGCGCGAGAGGATTTTGATTAAGTTAGCTTCAACATGGGAAGGAGCTAAGGCTGCAAGAGAACTAGAAAGAGAAGGTATTCATTGCAATATGACGCTTCTCTTCAGTTTGCCACAGGCAATTATTTGCGCAGAGGCCAAAGCCACCCTAATGTCTCCTTTTGTAGGCCGCATTCTCGATTGGTACAAGAAACATGATGGAGTCGCTGGCTATGCCCCATCTGAAGATCCTGGAGTCCTTTCAGTGACTGAAATCTACAATTACTTGAAAAAGTTTGACTATTCAATCCAAGTTATGGGGGCAAGCTTTCGCAATATCGATGAAATTCTCGAACTCGCCGGCTGCGATTTATTGACGATTGCTCCAATGCTTTTAGAAGAGCTTTCGAAGAATGAAGGGGTTGTCCCTCGAAAACTTGATTCGGCAAAGGCCAAAACTCAGCCTATTGAAAAAGTTGTCTTAGATGAGAAAAAGTTCAGGCTAATGCTGAATGATAACGCAATGGCCACAGAAAAATTAGCCGAAGGGATTCGCAAGTTTGCCCAAGATGCCATGAAACTACAAAAGAAAATCCTCGAAGCTTTCAATTCTCATCAATAAAGAGGTTTTGAGATGGCTTGGCATCCGGATGTCCCTGATTTACCGATTCGAAAACCCAAAAAAATTGAACAGCTTGAAAAAACTGACCCAGCTATTTTGGAGGCTATGCCGCGAGTGGAAGTCGATGATACAGTCGAAGATATTGCCCACGCTGTGGCGGTTGCCTATAAAAAGCAGGTTAAAAATTGCCATTATGAGGAATGCATCGAAGTTGTTTCCGTCGCATTAAAAGTCACAGGAAGTTCTTTGGGCGGACAAGTGGGTAAAGCCATGATTGCCGCTAACGAGAAATCCGCTATTAAAGCTTGTTCTCTTGTTTTTACAAAAGAAACTTCTTTTTAACCCCTGATTGCGACCTTATGGTGATTCAGATTCACAATGATTTTCTTCTAGAAACTCGCAAAAATAAGAGGGTCATATTAGAAAATATGGCCCTCTTATTTTCAGAGCTGAGGGTGCGAGCTTCTAGAGAGAAAATAATTTCGAATCCGACTGCCTTCATAGGTAGCAAGTTGGGTTTAAAATCTGATTTAGCATAAGATCGCAATCAGGTTTTAATAGTTAACTTGAAATTATATACAGATTTATTTAATTATAATTATTAGGGGATTCTAAATAATTCCCTTATCTACCCACAATAAGTCATTAGCATTGACGAAGGAGGCGTTATGTTAAACCCAACCCGCCTTGGAATTGCTGGTGGTATTATAGGCGGGGTCTGCATGTTCCTCGTGACTCTTTTTTCTCTTTATACCGGTTATGCAGCACCCTTTTTAACTCTTCTGAGTTCCGTATACGTTGGATATAAAATCTCATGGATAGGAAGCATTATTGGACTTATTTATGGATTCATTGATGGTTTTATAAAGCTTTATGTTTTAGCATGGATCTATAATAAGCTTGGAAAGACTAGAGTTTAAATATTAAGCACTTCTGAAGTCAGAATTCGGAATGAGGTAGTCAGTAGCTCTCCAGCTGCTTACACCACCAACATTGTAAAATAACTTGTTCTAGCTTTTTCATAGAAAAGACAGTGAGATCACAGAGAGGATCATCGAGATAAGTGAGCGTCGAGCCTTCTACCAGCACCCATTTTGGGATTTTCGATATGAATTTTTTTCTGATAGGCTTTATCTCGATAATTTTCTCTGTGATCTCACTGTCTTTTCTCGGTGGTTGAAAAAAGATTCGACCTATAGTGTAGTCGGTAGGCGGAGAAGGAGCATTGCTCACCTATCTCGAGCAGCTTTCTCGGTGTTCTTCCTATTTCTGCGTTTTCAAGACTTTTCGACCCTTTTAGCCCAAACATAATTCTCGGGATTCATATTCATTGGCCAATAAACCTCTTGAAATGCCTTAGCGAAAAGAGGGTCTCCTAATTTGACTTTGTCTTGATGATGATAAGCATCTTGCAAAAAAGCGGGAATATCCACACCTTGGGTTTGCATATTTACTTTGAAGAAATGATCATGAATGATGACACTACCATCGTCCTCAATTGTTAAAACTTCAAAATTTAGGGATTTATTGAGTAAAATTTTCATACATTGGGCTCCTTATTCCTCTGCATTCTCATCCACTATAAATGTGCCTGTATTCATCGTAGATTGCGAATCTGAGTCTTCGTCTTCCTTGATCTGAACAGAACCCGTGTCCATCATCGATTTCTCTTCGACCTGTGCTTCTGCAGAAGTTCTTCCTTTTGATTCCGACAATTTGTTTATTGCACTATCCAATTCTTTCAAAGTCACTTTTTCATTCTTTTCAATTTCTTTGCGTAAACAAGCAATTCTGTTTTTAAAGGCATCAACAGCTTCTGGACTTTTTCCATAAGTGGTCATCAGGGTAGCGAAAGCTTCTACGTCCCAATTAAGAATGCGCTTTTTCCCTCGATCAGAAAGAAATTTTCCTAGATGAGGGAGTTCGTCTAAACAATGAGAAAGTCCTTTGTTCTTATCGGGAAAAGCGAGGCCGTTATCCACTTTTTCCATGCGAAATTTCTTTTGACCAGACTCATTCATCCCCTCATATACACGAAAATTGCCTCCATTTCCGTCAGTTTCTCCAATCAACCAACAAAAAAGCACGCAATCTTCAACGTCTTGTTGCTCAATCATTTCTTCAAGAATGGCATAGGCTTGTTCAAGTGTTTTATTCTTCGAGACTATTTTATTTTTTTGAAAATCTTGGAGGAATTCCACAAGTTCTTGGGAATTGGGGATAAATTGTTGAATTGAACATAGCTTTTTTTTATCAGGCTCTCCGCACAAATTAAGGATTCTCTCATCTTTCATTTCTTTAGTATTATCAAGAATATCATGAAAAGAATCGCTTTCAATGATGACCATTTCCGTTGGTGGAGTAATTTTAAGATTCGCTAGTTCTGCCATTTTATAGGCTAAAACTTCTGATTGAACTGTCTGATATAAAGGAATATGCATTCTGACGCGTAACTCTTTCCTCTTACCATCTAATGGAGAGGCAACTTTGGCACTATTCAAATGAAGCGCATCTTCATCCAGAGGCTTGACGATACACAGAGGAGTGCTGGGAGCTGCATCTGGGACTTTGCTAGAAACTGCAGCCGAGGCTACTGGAGGCGAAGCTGCAGCTGATAGGAAGTAAGCGGCGCCAAATCCGCCAGAAGCACGTTTCAATTGACCGCCATTCTTAAGGGTTGTTAAAGCCTTTTCTCGAAAAGTGTCTAAAGAAGGGAGCAAGGGCATTTTATTCTCCCAGTAATCCCTAATTCCTTTGATCTCCTTCCGTCTTTTTTTAATTTCTTTATAGATACCATCTTTATCGAAGACAGACAAAGAGCCAATCGCCACATGAATCATATCGGCCTTATCAGATACCGATGCCCATTTGTCATCGATACCCGGGTTGCTAGGAAGTATTCCAAATCTTGGCATTTCCTCCTCGACGAGTTCGAAGCTTTGATCTTTTTGCTCCATTTCTTTTAAATGATTTTCATCCGCATTAAATCCCGAAATCATTGGCAAACTGCCTATTTCTTTTTCAAGGTCATCGGCTTTAAGTATAAGTTTGAGCAAAGGAGGAGGTTCGATTTGAGAAAGGATTTCCGCCCCAAAAATATCAAGCAAATGTCCGCTGCCCATGATTTGATCTTTTTCAAGAGGGATTTGAAAAATCGAGCCAATTTTTGGTTTCTCTTCTTTTGACGTAGATTCATCAAAAAATTGATCTAGTTGTTCTTTTAAGGTTTTTTCGCTTGCTTCTAGACACTGAATGACTGAACTAAAAGCCCATTCCGTATCAGTGACAGAGGGATTTGATTGATTGCGATTCAATTGAATTTCATTTTGAATTTCCTGATATAACTTCGGAATTTCTACAGAAATTTCCTTTCCTTGTTTTTCAAACATCTCTGTTAAATGTGCTTTTGCATCGTCCAATAAGAGTTTGGATGGATCAAGGCGGAAGCCTTGCATTGTCACTTTTTCCTCGCAAGCGAATTCTTTCGCTTCTTCTTTAGAAGAACCAAAAACGATTTTATCATCGGGTGAAGTCATTTCATTAGGATCTTCAGACTGAGGAACGACTTTACAGCAAACAGCGAGCCTATCTTCAAAATGATCTTCCTCAAGAAGATTCATTGCTTGGTTAAATTTTAACACTTTATCCGGATCCCTAACAATCCAATCACCGCTCTTGTAATTGGAATAGTTATTGAGAATAAGCTCTACTTGGCCCATGCTGAGTAAAATCGTTCTGTAATCTTTTAAAAAGCGATTAAGAGTGGGATCATTGATATCTAGCTCTTTGATGATAGAAATAGCATCTTTTATAGTGTAAAAAGAATCTAACCATCCCAATTCTCCCAGAGATAGCTTTTCTTCTTCCGAGATCGGCTTTTTTTCAGAGACTTTATTCATCAGGTTGTCTAGCTTACTAGCCATCTTTTGTACATCACCTGTTCCTGTCCACAAAGCAAACGACTTAAAAAGTTGCGCAGTCTCCAACTCAATATCTATTTCCTCTAATTTATTCTCATCGATGAGGGCCTTCATTTGATCGTAGATGACAAGATTTCCATGGGCCTTTACAAAAAAGCCGGCTAATTTTTCTTTAGCTGGATCAGCCGTATTCGAAAGCTCAGCTAGCTCTTCAGAAGTAAAAGGAGGGGATTTTTTGACATCCTTCAAAGTGGCCTTTTCTGGAACCCCTGGAACTTTTTCATCTTCTTCCATCGAGAGAAGGATATTGTCATTAGGCTCTTTTTCCACCACTTGTTTTGTTAAATCCTTAAAACGAGCAGATCCAGGCAGTTGATGTTTGAGCTCCTGCAATGCAGCGATAATACCTCTCTTTTCTTTGGACTCTGCCCAAGGTTCGGCTAGATCGAGTAAATTTTCGATCTCTTTTTGAATTTTCTCAATTTCTCGTGTCTTGCCCCCATCAAGTGCAAGGCGGCTTTTTAAACTTTGAATCGCTTCACGAGTTCCTTCAATTGTTCCAATACCCCTTATCGGTTCACTCTTTTTGGAAGCTTCTGAAGGCGGATTTTTAAAAAATTTTTGGAAAATATAGGCCTTTTTGAGAAAATTTTTAGCGGTTTTCCCGAAATTAAAACCTTCTCGTCGGTTTTGTTCTGTGGTTGGAATTTTACTGCGAGGAATTTCTTTATTGCGCCGATTTTTAACACTTTCATCAGGAATGTAATGATCTCCTTTAGATCCAGGAGGAGTGACCATAGACGTACCTTAGTGTAATTCTCTTGTTACATTATAATTTAAAAATTATTAATTAACAAAACAAACTAATAATCAAAAAACAAACAAAATTAAAATAACAGAATCTAAAAGTCAGAATATAAGCAGAGAATTCAGAAGTCAGAATCTAGAATAGGGTAGTCAGTAGGCCTGTAGTCGGTAGAAACCCAAGGCTAAGCATTTTTGACATTTTACTCTCTTTCTTTAGGAGAGAGCATTGTTTCTGAATGAGTTCTTACTGACTACCGACTACTTCCCCCTTCAAATTCATTCTGTTCATCTTCTTCATAAGCTGGAGAAGTTCCAAAAGATTGCCCCAATATATCCGCGCGTGCGATGTTTTTTTCAGCTTCAACTTTTCCTACTTTCTTCTTAGGAGCGTTTTTGTCAAATTTTGCATTTATCTCATCGAGAGTTAATTTTTTGACGCCAGCAAATTCTTTCAACCATCCTATTCGTTCTCGACAAGCATTGATGGCATTTTCACTTTTTCCATGAGCTATCATCTTATTAATGACAGCCTCGGTATTTATATTATGGATGAATTGCTTTTCTTCTGGAGATAGGTTTCTATTCATATGAGGCAATGCAGCAAAGCAGGTGCTAAATAACTTATTATTGTCCGGAAATCCCAGTGTATTATCTATTTTTCTTAAGCCTTTGACAGGTTGAGAAAACTTATCGACACCCTTATTTATAATTCGAAAATTACCCACATTGCCATCTGTTTCACCAATGACACAACAAAAGATAAAGACCTTGAAAACATCTTCCGGATCGATCTGCTCAAATGAATTTTCATATTGTTCTTCTGACCAATCTTCTTCCTCTTGCTTTTTAGTCATTTCATTGTTGAAATTCAGCAAATCGACAGAATCATGAATAAAAGCCTGCACAAAGCATACTCTTTCTCTATCAGGCTCTCCCCCTACTCTTCTTAAAATATCTTCCCTAGTGTTAGGATCATTAAGCTCACTGACGTTATCCATGATGTCAGGGAATTTATCATCCTTAAGGACCACAGCCGCTGATAAAGGGGTAATATCCGTCAGGCCTAGTACTTCGGCGACTTCATACGCTAAAATATCCCCTTTTTGATATGTAGGAATATTGGCTCGGATCCTATCCCCGGGATCAATTCCTGAAAAAGGAGATCCTAAAAAGGGATGATTTAGACTCAAGAGATCGGCATCAGGAACTTTGACAATGGCGTAAGGAATGTCGTCTTTTTTAAGGACGAGGGCTCCTCCCATCCCCTTTCCAAGAGAGGTTAATTCTCCCTCTTCGTGAATTTTTAAAACTTCTTGTCTAAACTGAAATGATAGCGTTTCGGGAGGTTCATTCTTTATTTTCTCTTTCCATCGGTTTTTTTCGGATTTAATCTCTTCTCGCCTAGCCTTGATATGTGCAAAAATATCTTTCTCAGGATCTTTTTCTGTCTTTAAAACTTCTAATTTCTTTTCAAATAGCGATAGAACATTGATAGCTCCCTCTTCTCCGATTTTTTCCCAGGAGCACAATTTATCAAAGAGAGATGGATTCTTGGGAAGTTCCACCAAGCTCTTGGTTTCCGAGGGAACAAGCTTGGGTTCTTCTCGCTCTTTGATTCTCGCTGAAATGAGAGGAACTGAAAGAGAAGATTTCCTTTGATCGTTAATGTGCAGGTCCTTGGCTTTGACAAGATCTTGAAGGAGCGGCGGTGGAGTGAGTCGTTCGAGACAGTGACGATCTGCAAGCCGTTTTAGAAAATCTTGAATACTCAATTTAACAAGATCATCTTTATCGGGTGAGAAAGGCAGATTGAAGAGTGTCTCAATTTGCTTGTCGGTAAAATAGCTATCAACTTGATCGAAAGGCATGCCTATAATAGTCCGATTGAAATCGTTGATTTCATTTTTAAGCTGGTACTCAAGCTCTATCAGGCCTATCATCGATGTCAATGCAGCAAATTCGGCATCACCCATTGTGCCCTCAGCATGTCTTGAGAATATTTCAGATAGAGCAGGCCATTGCCTTTCTTTCAGTCGGTTCTCGACCTGGCTTATATACTTAGAATCTTCAGAGAGGATTTTATTGAGAATCGTCTGATATTTTTTCCTGATTTCCCCAGAAATGTCCTCTTCTCCTTTTCCAAAAAAATCTATGCTTTCAAGAACACTTGTAAGAGCTGGATTTTTGTTCAACAAACTGAAGGGATCTATTCGATAGCCATTGATGGAAGCCTTCTGTTCTAAATTCAGATCTTCAGGTTTCCCCTCAGGACCCATCATTTTATCTGAAGTCTTTGAATTCCCCTTTTCCTTGAAGCAAATAGCTAAACTGGGTATTCCCTCCGCTTCTTCTCCTTTCATTTTTTTTCGCTTTTCTTTGTCCTCGACAAGCAGATCGCCAGCTTGGTGTATTGAATATTTATTTAATTTAAATTCAATTTGACTATGGATTAAGGAGGCCTTTTTATGAATTCGCATGAAGCCAGCCAGCTGCTCATTTACTTGAGGAAGTTCCAGAGAATGGATGAGATCCACGGCTTCCTGTGCATACATTAAGGAATCCAGTATACCAAGCTCCCGCAAAGACAGCTTTTCATGGTCCGCAATGATTTCGTGTTTGTGGGATTTTTGTATCAACCTTTCAGCCTGCTCGACAATATGGCCAGCCTCTTGGATACCCTTAGTGCTAGCACTAAAAGATTTGAAGAAACTGGCGAGGTTCTTTCCAATTCCCCATTTTTCCAATTCTTTCTCGTCCATGAGCTCTAATTGCCTATAAATGCTTTCATTTCCAGCGGCTCTTACAAATAGGGTGGCGAAATCTTTCTTTTCTTCAGGATTCAACTCAAGATCATCGTTATTTTTCAACTTATCAAGAAAAGTGCCAAAGTCAGCCAAAGTCCTTAGATCCTCATCTGAAAGGGGAATTTTAAATACATAATTAGACTTTTTGAAAGCACGATGACTAATAAAGCGATAAAGCTTCTTAAAAACATTGATTTTTCCAAGAATTTCTTTGGCAAATTGTCCAAAATTTTTCGTTTGTTTTTCTTCGCTAAATCCTGGAGCATGAAGTTTATCGTGTGGGATTGTCGCCTTCAAATGACTTTCTTTCTGTTCACCCCTTATATGATTAATTTTATCAATAAGATGATTGATCAGAGATTTCCCTTGAGGATATTTAGAAGGGAGCTGAACAGGCTCTTTACTTGAATCAATGCCAGCCAATGGCGATTGTTCGATAGGTTTTTGATCCGATGGTTGAACTTCAGGCATAACCCCTCTTAAAAACAATTATTCTACTTTAATTATTATAATAAATAATCAACTGAAATTCAAAAAAATTATAATATACAATTGTTTTAAAAAAACTTAACATTAATTTTCCTGGGAAAATTTCAGAAAAATATCGAATTAAAATACCCTACAAAGTATTTATAAAGATGATAAACACAAGTAAATTAAAACATGAAATCACCGTTACAATCTTGTTTTTCTTTTTGCTTTTAATAGTCATGTTATTTTAAGATATGTCTTTCGTTCATCGAAAAATCAAATTGAGGACTATCATGAGTTTTTTCGGAATCAATCTATTTCGTGCACCCCGAGCAACACACACTCTACCGGCATCCCCCATGCTGACATCCAAGAATCGCAAGAATATTGGAATAAGGCCCATCAACACTGCTCCTGAAGTGCCTTCCGCTAACTTACAAACAAAAAAAATACACTTAAGTCCACAGTTGACTCGACAAAGTCCCTATTCTTCTCTTGGATATGATGACAGCAAAAACTTACAAGCGAATGTCAATAAAACGCGGATAGAAAACCTTCAGGAACAGATTCAAAAGATTAAAGATTTGCAGAACGCTTATGGGAATAAAACACCTTATCGTACAGGACAAACCAGCCTAATTTTTCTCAATAGAAGGCTTGCAGAGCTTCAGCAAGGGCTTCGGCAAAGTACAGAAAAACAGGGGTTAGCCTTGCTCCCACAACTTCCAGAAATTCCTTTTGCTCCTTTCAACTTCGAAGATCTGGATCTGGATACGAGTAAACCTTTGACTGCGAAAGAACTAAGAACATTGGCTGATCTCAGCACATTTTTGCAGGCAATAGAACAGGAAAAAGAACCCCAATTAAAGAAGGCTCAAAAGCAACGCATGGCAGAGCTTTTCTTGCAGTCAATTGGAAATAAAGCCAAATCCAGCCAAATGGACGAACTGATTAAGCAAGAGAACGCCAAACACCAGGGAATTAATCCCGGAGTGGCTTTGTTGGTTCGAGATTTCGCTCTTAATACTATTGAGGCAAAAAAAGCCATTTCCATCGCAAAGAAAGCAAAAACCCTTATCCATAGATTGCATAAAGACCAAGAAATTCCTGAAAAAGACAAATTAACCTTGTCTGAAATTGCCTCTCTGATGACCCTATCGAAAAATGGAAATGCCATCGACCTGATAAAATTTTTGGGATTAAAAAAGGTAAATTCCGAATTAGCGACTTTCGTGCGAAACTATCAGAACGCCTCTCTCATTTATAATCAGCTAGAATATATCTTGAGAAAGCATTCTAACTATAAAAATGGAGATATTCTTCTCTCCGAGAACAATGAATCCGGCAGACAATCTTTTATTCTTTCCCAAGAAAAGGATAAAGAAGGAAAAATCATCTCTGAGAAAATTCTTGCTTCAGGAGATAAAGCTGAGCACTTACTCCTAAAAGATCGCGCAAATCTCTCCGCTTACTCTTTAAATCCCGCGTCACTCTTAAATGACTCTCTAAGGGGTACTCTCGATGATATGTATGAAGCAGAAAGCAAAGAGCTTTCAACAGAGCTCAGAAGTCATTATCAAGCTTCCCTAAACGAAATCATTAAGACTCAAGATTCTAAAGAACTTTTGGATTTTGTTGAGACTCATATTCCGCTCTCCCAAACAGCAGCGCTTTTTAGGACGATTCAAAATGATGAGTCGAAGCCTATGCTTAAAATGCTTTTGACAGTTTTTCTAAATCAAGAGAAAAAATTCTATCAAGAGCTTTCTAAAAGTAGCATTGAGACCGAAAGCCTTTTGTATGCTGAGCCCATTTTCAATTATACAAATGAAAAAGAGCCGCTTGAAACACTCTATCAATTAGATGAAAAGGCATTTCTTCAACATTTAGCAAATAAAAATTGTCTTCATCAAATTCAACTGGCTTCTCCCCTTCAAAAGTTGGTTAAGCTTGATATCAATCAAGAAAGCCATATTGTCGCCACCCCTCTAAACGAACCCAAAGAACAAGCATTACAGTTTCTTCTCCTCGATCCTAAACCTCTTGATAAAAGAGACAAGCAGTTAGAGCCGGATTGTTCATTATTCGATAAGTGGTGTAACGTGGGCGTCAACCCACAATTTCTTCCCGGCATTATTGCTCTAGGAACAGATGTGCACGCCGTGATCAAAGGGAGCCGCCAACAAATTCTCCAGCAAAAAGAATATTGGAGAGAGCACATGCCCCACTCAGCAATGCGTTATGAAGTCTTAAAATTATTGCAAAATGAATTTCCACACCCCATTGACGCAGGCATGGGTGGCGCTTACTTGCTTATGGATGGCAAAGAGCCAGAATTTGTTCTCAAGGCCAATGATGAGGACTTGATGACATTGAATAATCGAAAGAGAGTGGCTTCGCCATATGATGGCTCATGTATCCTTCATCGCGTTAAATATAGCAATCCGCTCTATCAAGCCGTCCAGAATGAGGTATTGGTGTATGAAACTGCCAAAATTCTTGGTTTAGAGCATACGACTCCAGAAACAGCCATGGTCATTGTTAAAAGTGATGCTTTTTATGATGTTTTGGATGGAGTGAAAAACCGAGATGAGCTCTTACGTGAGTGTGGCGAACCAGATAGAGAAAAACTTTGTTCGGCTCAACGTTATGTTAAAAATTCTCTCGATTATCAAGATTATCGCGACAATCTATCGACAAAAGCAAAGAACGAAGAATTGACTAAAGAACAAGTTAACAAAATCCTCGAAAGAAGCATTATTGGTCAGAGTGTCGAAGATGTACTGCTTCTCATCTGCATTACCGGTGAACCAGATGGCAATCGAGGGAATTTCCGCCTCGTCGAAAGTATCGACAAAAAAGGGAAGAAAAGATATACACTTGTGAAAATTGATAATGGTCTTGGTTTTCCAGATTCCAATCGTGAATTTGCCAACGACCTCTGGAAGCTTCCACAAATCAATCGCTTGTTGTCCAACAAAGGTAAACACACACTTCTTCATCTGGATGTCTCAGGTATCGAAAGTTTAATGCGAAACATGGGCAAAAGCGAAAAATCAATCCAAGCTTTCAGAGATCGTATCGATTGCCTCCAAAAGTTGGCTCGGAGACAAGGGGTAACTTTAAAAGAGATCAATCAGGCCATCGAAAATCTAAAAAATGTCTTCTCTAAAAAAGAAGTCGTAAAAAACGAATCGCTAAGAAAGCTTATCTCAAAAAAAGAACATCTTATCGATGGCAAAAAGGAATCGCTTGAATTTAATGGAACCATGGAATTTAAGAGCACCGCGATCGAAGGAGATGAGACGGAAAAGCCCCATACTTCAATGGATTCTATGACGATTAAAAAATCCATGGATAGTCAAACGAATTCTATGATCGTAATTGCTTAAAATTGATAAACTCTAACTAAAAACTTTTTAAAGGTCTTATGAGAGCACTTTGTCTTGGTAATGGCCCCCCCTCTTCAAAGGATGTATTATACTGGATTGACGATGATAAAAAAGAAATCATTCCGAATATAGATATCGGCCGTGTGAAGAGTATCATTATTCCGGCTTTTGCACAACAAAGTTATAACAATCAAAACGTAGTCCATGCAAAAGACACAATTCTTTTTTATAAAGCTTTTACTGAGTTTCACATGCCAGGATTGGGTCCGCACTATAAAATTTACAGAGTTGCACAACAACAAATGCCCCAAAGGGGCTCGCAAATTCCCCCGGGTGATTCTTAATGTATTAAATGATCCCTCTGCGTCTTCGTGCCTCCGCACCCAGCGTTTATTATTATAAGCTGATAAAAATAAATCGCAGAGACATGGAGACGCAGAGAAGGGCGATAGAATATAAATTTCTTAAGTTTTATATTAAATGAAATATGAATAAGAAGTAATGCCTATGACTTGCTATTCTGTTCTCCAATTAATAACTAAGCGATCTACTCATCTGTAGCTACAGAAGTACTAAACTCTTGATCCAGTAAACTGGGCTTATCCGCAACTACAGAAGTACCAAACTCTTCATTCAATAAATCAGGCTCTGCTTCCTCATCAGCAAGTTTTCTTCTTGCTTTGACTTTTTTGTCTTTTTTCACGACTTCCTTATTAATTTCACGCAAGGTTTTATCCAAACCAATCAACTTCTTAATCGTATGAATGCGCTCTTTAAAAGCAGAGATAGAATCTTCGCTCTTCCCATATTCTCTCATAAGGTTGGCGATATCCTCGAGTATTTCGTCCGTCATTTCTAGAAATTGCTCTTTTCTTTCAGAGGAGACCAAACGATCCATATGCGACAACCCTTCGGCGGAGTTGCTTAATTCGGAATTATTCTCAGGAAATGAAAGACCTTTATCCGTTTGTTCAAAACCCCTAATTTTATCGCCAAATTTATTAGCAGATTTTTCATAAAGACGAGTATTACCTAAATTGCCATCTGTTTCACCAATGACACCACAAAAGAGGACATATTCTTCAACATCATTTGGATCCATCAATCCACTAAGAGCATCCGTTCGCTCCCAAGTCAAATCCTCATACTTTTCTCGTCTTGCAACTAGAAAAGCATAATCCGTCATGTCAATAGAATTTTCGATAAATGGTTGCACTGAACATAATTTACGTTTGTCAATTTTCCCTTCATTCATTCCCAGACGAGCTAAAGTCTCTTTTCTTTTTTCCTCTTTCATTTCTTCAATGTTATCTAATACATGATGAAATTTTTCACTTTCCAAAATAATCAACTCGGAGGGGGTAGCAATATGAAAGCCTAGCTTTTCTGCCACTTTACTTGCCAATACTTCAGTGAGCGCTGTTTGATAGAGCGGAATAGATCTTTTAACACGTAACTCCATGTTCTCATTACCGCTGAAAGGAGAACCTGTACCATTCGCATGAATACACAAAGCCGATTCATTCAATGGTTTAACGATATAGCGTTTCCCATCTTTACCAGTCATTACATAGACACCACCACTTCCACCGGAAATTGGCTCCAAACTGTCTGGATCGTAATTGCGTAGAACATGATCTCGAAATTTAGAAGGCATCATTTTTAGCTTCGACTCCCAATGGTCTCTCAATTGAGAGTCTTCATCTAACCGATCTTTGATTACCGAATAAATATTATTTTTTGGATCCTTGCTAATCGTTAATCGCATGATTTCCCGGTTAAATAACGTTTGATTATTTTCCGAAAAATACCATTTATCCCTCAAAGAGGGATTTGGGATACGATTTTTTGAGGATAAAAGAATTAACTCCTGTCCTTTTAAATCCTTTCTTTCTAACTTTTCCTTACGGCTTTCACCTGGATTATATCCTGAAATTGTGGCGATTTCGTTTTCTGACTGATCAATATTCAGATCTTCTCTTCGAATCAATTGCTGCAGAAGAGGAGAATAATCAATACGTTGAAATCCTTTGCTATAAGCCATCTTATGCCAAATTTCGTTCGCAGATTTGCATGAGGACTCATCAGCAAAATCAGGAAGGTCAAAATGAACACCTACTTTTATAGTATCCTCTTTCGACCATCCCTTCTCATTAATTAAATAATTGGTCAATGCTTTAGTGACATTTTCTGATAGTTGATTCAAAGTCGATTCGATAGATCTCAAGATAAAAACTCCTGTAGCCTCTTGCTTAAGGGAGCTCTTTTGCTGATAAGTTTTATTTTGGATTTGTTGATATAAAGCCCTTAATTCACTATTACAATCTTTACCTTTAGAAGCATACATTTCATCCAAAAGGGTTTGAATCTCTTCTTCATTTTTTAATAAGATAACTGGATCGAAACGATAGCTTGAATGCGTGACTCTAGCGTCAATTTCCAGGTCGTCCTCAGCCTTATTGGAAGATGAAAGTTTTTCTTCTTCTTCGTCCTTATAAAGCACTCTGACTCCAGAAAAAACTTCATTTAGAGGAACGTCTATCGGAGCGTCCAAGCCATGATATTTTGCTTCCTTTCGTTGATCATGAAAAAATAGATCGCCAGGCTTATAATTTGAATATAATGAAAGGATGTGCTCTATTTGACCAAGCACAAGTTGAGCCCTCTCGCGGACTTCAATAAGATCTTGGACTTCTTCATCACTAGTGAGTTTAAATCCATCAATAATATCAAATGCCTTATTTTTCGCTAAATTACTGAGCAATCCAAGCTCTTTCAAAGTTAACTTTTCTGAATCGGGTATCTCTTCATTTAGAACGCTTTTTTCTAATAAAACTTCAGCTTTTTTGATAGAATTTAAAGCCTGATCGCGTTGCATTGAATTCAAGATAAAGTCGGCAAACATCATCACGAGCTGAGGATCAATCTTATATTCCGTCTTTAAATTTTCATTTTTAGCAAGTTTCATCATTTGCTCATAAGCAACCTCGTTCCTAAGCAGTTTTACAAAAAGCTCTTCCAGATTTTTTTTATTTTTACTTCCATCGAACTCATTTTTACCAAGATCTTCTAACAATTTAACATCCGCATTCGAAAAAGCCTTTTCTGTTAAAGATTTAGCTTGTTGAAATTTTCTTTTGATTTCTATCAAACCGACTCTCACCTCTTTCAGCAAAAGAGGATGTTTATTTTTTATTTTAGAAAAGGAGCTTTCTAATTCGCCAATTTCCTTCAAATTTTTATCGATGATTTTCAATTTTTTCTCATCTTGAAAATCGACTTCTTGAATTCCCAATTCATTATAGTCATGCTTCAATAATTGAATTGAAGTATAGATTGGCTGGAGGGTGGAATAAAGTTCCTTTGATTGATCTTTCAATTCTAAGAAAGAAGACTTAATATTCTTAACATTTTTTTCTAGAAGCAAAGCCCGTAAATTCTCAGGAGCAACTTTTAGAAGAGATTCTTCTAAAACCGTAATTCTTTCAATATTGCTTTTGATTAAAGAATAGAGTTCATTACGCGGATATTCACATCCATTCAAGATTTTATTGTACTGGTCAAATAAAACGCCGATCTCAGCAAAGATCGTACGTATTTCATAGGCCTCGTTCTTACCGATAGGAGGTTCTTTTCTCTGTTCAAATGGAGAATTTGGTGGAACCCTTGGTGTTGAAAAATCTCTTGGTGTTATCATAATAAAAAGAAATGTTAATTAAAATTTATAAAATACTATTTACTAAAGATTAATAATATACAGGCGTAAGAAATAATAAACAACAAAAAATAAATACAACAAACAACGTAAAATTTTAAACTGACGCGTATAATTTAAAAGACTGACCTAAAAATTTAACAAGAAAATGAAATAGAGATAATGCTAATTTTGATACGTAGCAGACAATAAGGGGCTCCTGGATAGTGCAAAAGAGAGGAACCTATCCCCTGTTTAAATAATCGATAATTGCCGGACAAAATTGTGGAAGGTCTTCAGGACTGCGGCTTGTGACGAAATGCTTATCAACAACAACGGCTTCATCTACCCAATAGACCCCAGCATTGATCATGTCATCTTTGATAGCGCTAAATGAGGTGCATTTGATCCCTTTGATGATTTTGGCTGAGATTGGAACCCATCCTGCATGACAAATGAAGGCAATGAGCTTTTGTTGTTCGTGAAATTGTTTCGTAATCTCTAAAACTTTTGGAATCCTTCGAAGTCTATCAGGCGCATATCCACCTGGGATAATTAACGCATCAAAATCGTGAACTTTGACGGAGTCAAATGAAATGTCGGATTTACAAGGGTATGTATGTTTGCCCTTATAAATTTCATTTTCCTTCAGGCCGGCAATCTTGACCGTAAAACCCGCCTCAAGCATGCGATACTTGGGGTATTGAAGTTCTAGATCTTCATATTCATCGGCAACAAATATTAGGATTTTTTTTACCGCCATTTCGCCCTCATTTTACATTAGAATTCATTAAAACAGATCATATAAAATGAAAGACAAAATTTAAATATATTTTTATCAAGATGTTGTAAAAGTAAGCTAACCTGTCCTTATTAGGAAATCAGCTCCACTCGGAAGCTGATCCTTCAGAATCATCTTCATCTGAAGAATTAGCTGGTTTTGGAAATGTCTTATTTAACAGAGCTGAAATTTCTTTTCGAGATTTATCCCATAAACTCTTTGGACGAATTATTACTTTTAGATGTGTGTCTGTAAGAATGTCTTCATCGCTTTGTTCCTCATCAGGATTGATATGACGCATTTTTGATAAAATCTGATTTTTTCCATCTTCAAAGTTAACACCCAGTAGAGAGGTTAAAAATTTAACATCTGAATTGTTCTTTTTAGTAATAAGTCTATGAAGCAACGTATCATTTTCTTGCGGAACTAATGATGAGACTATTTTCTTAACCTCTTCATTTGAAAAAAATTCGTCTCGACTTTCCTTAGAGGCCCATTGAAGGGTCATGAATGCTTGGATGGAGGGTTTATTCTGAGAATGAATATCGTATACTTCTTTAAAAATGGAAATGTATTTGTCTTTAAAAAAATTCGATACCGTTTTAGAGGACACTCTTAATTTTGCAAGAGATTGATAGTCTTCATCTTTAATTAAATTTTTAATAATATACCTATAGAGATCAGTTGGAAAAGATCCTTTAAAATGTGCATCTTTATCAACATTAGGCTTTTGTGAATTATCTATATTAATTTCACTTGCTCCTGTACCAGAATCATTGACTATTAACATAAACAAAATCTTTTAAAGAAAATTAATAATAAGAAAAAAAAATTATATCAAAAAGCACAAAATGAAAGAAAAATTTAAATATATTTTTTAAAAAGTGTCCAAAGTGTTGCAAATATAAGCTAAGGCGACTCCCTTCTAAACCTGTCCTCATCAGGAAATCAACTCCACTCTGAAGCTGATCCTTCATCATCAGAAGAACCATCGTTTCCAAAATATCTATCCTTTAAGAAATTCGCAGTTTCTTTTGATACAGGCAAAGCATAACCATGATAGTCTGTAAGTTGTTTTGAAAGAGGCAAGCAATCTTTTTCTGCATCCTTGCCTCGATTGACTTTTGTTCCACGGATTTTTTCATATTTCCTAGTTTCTTCTGACAAACGCCAGAGATAACGATGGTTGTTTGGAAGTTTTGACAAATCCTCGAGATCCTTTTCTGCATCTTCGACTCGATTGACTTTTGTGTCATCAATTTCTTCATCACGTTGTTCATCTTCATCAGCAGCATTAATATTACGCATTATGGAAGGAATCAGACGTCTTCTTAAAAAAAGCAGATCGTTTATATCTTCAAATTTACACTTCGGTAGAGAACATAAACGTTTAATATTTGAATCCTTCTTTATACTAATAAGTTTCCTATGCAACGCATCAATTTCATGCGGCTTCAATAATTCATCCCGACTTTCCTTAGAAGCCCATTGAAGAGCCATTAATGACAGGATGATTAATGGCTGGATGGAAAGCTCATTTTGAGAATGGATGTCGTATACATCTTTAAAAATAGAAAGGCATTTATCTTTAAAAAATTAGATACTGTTTTACAAGATACTTGTAAATTTGAAAGAGACTGATAGTCTTCTTTTTTAATTAAATTTTCAATAATATATCTGTAGAGATCAGTTGGAAAATGCCCTTCAAAACATTTATCTTCAGTATTATTAGGGTTTTGTTGATTTTCTATATTTATTGCTGAATCCACAGCAGATGCTGGTGTCTGATCATATATTCCTGAAGTCTGACCATATATTACGAGACTCATAAAAACCCTTCATTTAGTAAAAAATAGTGATATTAAACAAAAAAGGGAGCTAAAAAGCTCCCTTTTAATTCAAACATTTCCTGCTAAACTTTACGCAGCAGGAGCTGTGGTTGGATGATCTTCAAAGTCAAAGATCAATTCCTCTTCAAGTTCCTTGTCGACGAACTTCTTCACACGCTTATGGCGTTCAAAGCCTGTGCCGCCAGGAATGATGTGTCCCATGATGACATTTTCTTTAAAGCCTAGGAGGAAGTCTGTCTTGCCGGCGCACGCCGCTTCTGTCAGAACTCGCGTAGTATCTTGGAACGATGCCGCCGAAATAAAGGATTCGGTGCTCAACGATGCCTTGGTGATCCCCAAAAGGACTGGCGTTGCTTGAGCGGCTTTGCCTCCCTCTTTAGTCACTTTGGCATTTTCAGCTTCAAATTCCTTCTTATCGATCTCTTCACCGAACAGCAAGCTGCTGTCACCTGGGTCGATGACGCGAACTTTCTTGAGCATTTGTCGGACGATGATTTCAATGTGCTTGTCGTTGATATCAACACCTTGGAGACGATAAACTTCCTGAACTTGGTTGACCAAATACTTTTGAAGTTCGCGCACGCCGCAAATTTCTAGAATTTCATGCGGAATGACAACGCCATCTGTGAGCTGTTGACCTTTAATGACGTGGTCGCCACGCTGTACAATTAAGTGTTTGGTATGAGGAATCAGATGCTCTTCTTCCATTCCCGACACTTCATCGCGGACAACAACGATACGCTTATTCTTCTGAACTCCTCGGAAGTCAACAACGCCATCAATTTTTGCAATTTCGGCAGAATCCTTAGGCTTGCGTGCTTCAAACAATTCAGCAACGCGTGGGAGACCGCCAGTGATATCCTTGGTCTTCATGGCAGCGCCTGGCAATCTAGCTAAAAGTGTACCAGCCGTTGCATAGTGTCCCTCTTCCGCAGAGATAATCGCTCCTGAAGGCAGAGGATAGGTTCCGACAAGTTCTTTATATTCTTTGTCAGCATAGATGACGATTTGAGGATGCAATTCGCCGCGATGCTGCTTGACGATCAATTCCGATTGACCAGTCTGCTTGTTGATGTCGCGCTCAGTCGAAATCCCTTCGACGAGATCTTCATATTTGACATAGCCTGGACGGTCGCAGATGATGGGGATATTATGCTGTTCCCATTCGGCGATCTTCATGCCAATTTTGACTTTCGTTCCATCCGCAATTAGGATCTTTGTCCCCAATTCGACTTTAAACGTCTGAAGTGGCTCGATCGACTTGGTGCTGAGAAGCCTTTTGTATTCTTCAAGCGAACGCCCTTCATCACGGACAATATTCAGATAGCCATTCTTATTAAGAGCCACCCACTGCCCTTCCGCATTTTGTACGGTGCGCAAGTCGGTGTAAACGAGAATGCCTTCTTCTTCAGCGACAAGCTCTGGCGTTAGGCCTGCAGACGCAATACCACCAAGGTGGAATGTACGCATGGTCAGCTGCGTTCCAGGTTCACCAATTGACTGAGCAGCAATGATGCCCACAGCTTCTCCCATGCTGACGCTGCGACCATTGGCCAAGTTAACTCCATAGCACTTTGCGCAAACGCCTCGACGGGTTTCGCATGTCAATACGGATCGAATCTTGACACTCTCTATTCCCGAGTCATCGATAGCTTCGGCTTGTTGAATTGTCAATGTATCGCCAGACTTAGCAAGAATCTTCGTACGGTCACCAGGTTGATAGATATCATCACAAACGGTACGTCCAAAAATACGGTCCTTCAAAGGAAGAAGTTCCTCCTGGCCTTGCTTAATGGCGGATACTTCAATGCCATTCAGAGTACCGCAATCCTCTTCTGTGATGATCACATCTTGAGCAACGTCGACAAGACGACGTGTCAGATAACCTGAGTCAGCAGTTTTAAGCGCTGTATCAGACAACCCTTTACGAGCACCGTGGGAAGAGATGGAATATTCAAGAACCGTCAATCCTTCACGGAAATTCGAAGTAATCGGAGATTCAATGATCTCTCCAGAAGGCTTAGCCATCAATCCCCTCAATGCTCCCAGCTGCTTAATTTGGGACTTGTTGCCCCGTGCACCTGAGTCGATCATTAAGAAGAGAGGATTCTTCTTGCCCTCTTTCACTTCACCGATAAGATTGAACAATTGCTCGGAGAGGATGTCGGAAACTTCAGTCCAGATGCTGATTGTTCGTGACTTGCGCTCCCCTTCGGTAATGATCCCTTCCTCATACTGTTTCTTCACTTGAGCGACGCGCTCATGGGCTTCATTGAGGATTTTTTGCTTGTTTGCCGGAATGCGCACATCACATACACCCATCGACAAAGCCGCTTTAGTCGCTTCTGTAAAGCCCAGGCTCTTAAGGTTATCCAAGAAGCGTACAGTTGCTTCTAGACCGACCTTCTTGTAGCATTGCATGATCAATTCGCCCATCTTTTTCTTGGGCAAACTGTAGTTTTGGAAGCCAAGTTCCTTCGGCACGATTGTATTAAAAAGAACCCGTCCTGGTGTCGTTTCAATGATGCTGCCATTATCAGTACGCAATTTAATCAGCTCATGAATACGCAAACCACGATTATAGAAAGAAGGCCCATCGCTGCTTCCCTTAGCGCCTTGCTCAAACCAGTTGTAACTGCCACTATTATAAAGAGCTTGCAGCACCTCTTGAGTATCTCTGAAAACGCGTGTTTTCTTTCCATAGTCTTCAGGAATATATATTGGATCGCACATCAGATAGTACAATCCCAAAGTCATATCCTGAGAAGGAACAGCAACTGGCTTTCCAGATGATGGCAAGAAAATATTGTCGGGAGCCATCATGAGCAGCTTGGCTTCAAGTTGAGCTTCTACGGAGAGCGGAACATAAACCGCCATCTGGTCACCGTCGAAGTCCGCGTTAAAAGCCGCACATACGAGTGGATGAATGCGAATCGCCTTACCTTCAATCAGCACCGGTTCAAAGGCTTGAATACCTAGACGGTGAAGCGTTGGAGCGCGGTTCAATAGAACTGGATGCCCTTTAATGATATCTTCGAGAACGTCCCATACCTCTGGAGCATGCCTCTGAATCATCTTTTTAGCCGAACGAATCGTATAGACGTAACCTAGGTCCTTGAGGCGTTTAACGATAAAGGGTTCAAACAGTTCCAAAGCCATCAACTTCGGAAGGCCGCATTGATTGAATTTAAGTTCAGGACCGACGATAATTACAGAACGACCTGAATAGTCGACGCGCTTACCCAACAGGTTCTGACGGAAACGCCCTTGCTTGCCCTTCAACATTTCGGAAAGGGATTTCAGCGGACGATTGCCGGCTCCCATGACAGGATGTCCATGGCGGCCATTATCGAACAAGGCATCGACAGCCTCCTGGAGCATGCGCTTTTCATTGCGGATAATGACTTCAGGTGTCTTTAATTTTAGAATCGCTTTAAGGCGGTTATTTCTGTTGATCACTCTTCGATAGAGATCATTCAAATCGGAAGTGGCAAAGCGTCCACCGTCCAAAGGAACGAGAGGTCGTAGGTCGGGAGGAATGACCGGAACGCATGACATGACCATCCAGTCTGGCTTATTATCGGAAGAGACAAAGCTTTCCACAATTTTGAGGCGCTTCGCTAGCTTCATTCGTGCTTGCATCGATTTAGTTTTGCGCAACTTTTCTTTAAGATCGAGAAGCATAGTTTGAAGATCTTCAGCTATCAGAAGATCACGGATCGCCTCTCCACCCATTTTAGCCACAAAGGCATCACGCCCCCATTTCTCTTGAGCTTCGCGAAATTCAACATCACTTAACAGCTGCTTTCTTTCAAGGTCGGTATTGCCTGGATCTACAACGACATACTCTTCATAATAAATAACGCGTTCGAGATCTGTCGACGACATTCCTAAGACATTTCCGATACGCGATGGCATTGTCTTAAAAAACCAAATATGAACGACTGGCACTGCCAAATCAATATGTGCCATGCGCTCGCGCCGAACTTTGGAGAGAGTCACTTCAACGCCGCAGCGATCGCATACAATGCCTTTATGTTTAATCTTTTTGTATTTGCCGCAGGCGCATTCCCAATCTCGCGTGGGTCCAAAGATTTTCTCGCAAAAAAGTCCGCCTTTCTCCGGCTTGAATGTCCGGTAGTTGATTGTTTCAGGCTTTTTGATTTCGCCTCTCGACCACTTGTTGCGGATGACGTCATCAGACGCAATTTTGATCGTCAGCTTGTCAAACTGCGCATTTTGCTGAGTATTTTCTGCCATGCCTGTCCCCTAACTTTTTTTATTACCTTTATATGATGCTCTTGTGCACAAAAGTAGGCGAATCCCAATAACGATTCGCCTAGGTATCTTAAGAACGATGTCTACGTCTAGCCTTCGACGACCTGCTCGGTCCTCAAATCGAGGCCTAATCCTTGCATCTCTTTAATCAAGACGTTAAAGGACTCCGGTGTTCCGGATTTAAGCAGATTATCCCCTTTGACAATAGATTCATAAATACGTGTACGGCCCATGACGTCGTCAGATTTGACTGTCAATAGCTCCTGCAGAAGATGAGCAGCTCCATAGGCCTCTGCAGCCCAAACTTCCATCTCTCCAAAGCGCTGTCCACCCATCTGGGCTTTACCGCCAAGTGGCTGTTGAGTAACCAACGAATATGGTCCAACAGCGCGAGCGTGAATTTTATCAGCAACAAGGTGACTCAGTTTTAACAGGTAGATATAGCCGACAACGACAGAGTTATCAAAACGTTCGCCTGTGCAGCCGTCAAAGAGATAGAATTTGCCATCTTCGGAGAGACCTTGCTCTTTCATCATCTGCCAAATTTTATCTTCTGGGAAGCCTTCGAATACAGGGCTTTGAACGAAGATTCCAGCGCGCTTAGCAGCAAATCCAAGGTGTGTCTCAAATAGCTGACCCATATTCATACGTGATGGCACGCCAAGAGGATTGAGAATCACTTCTATCGGCTGACCGTCAGCCATATAAGGCATATCGGCTTCAGGAACGATCTTGGACACAACCCCCTTGTTTCCATGGCGGCCTGCCATCTTATCACCGACTTGCAGCTTTCTCTTTGAAGCCACATAGACCTTGACTTGGCGAATGATGCCTGGGTCGAGGTCTGTATCGCCCTTACGCATGAATTCTACTTCTGTTTTATATTGTGTCTCCAATGTTTGCATTGACACCTCATAGTCATGCAACATCTGCTTAAGGGTATTGTAAAGATCGTTATCTGGCATCAACAGATCTTCAACATTTTCCTTTTCAAGCTCCAAGATGACTTCCTGAACCATGAGTTCGCCTTCTTCGACGACAACTTCAGCGGTTTTACGATGCACAATAGTTCCAGGAGCCTGCTCATTGATTAGCAGGGCGCCAATGCGCTCATGCCGCTCAGTGCGAAGCTCTGTCTGTTTTGTTTTAAATTCCCTTTGAATATCCTTAAGTCGAGTAGCCTCTTCAACGAGCTCATCATCTGTTTTAGAAAGGCGATCGCGACGGCTGAAGACTTTGACATCCATGACAATCCCTTCGGTTCCAGGTGGGACAGTCAATGAAGCATCTTTTACATCCGCGGCCTTTTCTCCGAAAATCGCTCTCAATAAGCGTTCTTCTGGTGCCAATTCAGTTTCAGATTTTGGAGTGATTTTTCCGACGAGGATATCGCCAGCCTTAACTTCTGCACCGACACGGATGATGCCATCATCACCAAGGTTCACTAAAGCTTCTTCCGAAACGTTTGGAATATCACGAGTGATCTCTTCCTTTCCAAGTTTTGTATCACGAGCTGTCAGTTCAAATTCTTCGATATAGATCGATGTAAAGGCATCTTCGCGAAGCATTTTTTCTGAAATGATAATCGCGTCTTCGAAGTTATAACCAAACCAGGGCATGAAGGAGACAAGAACGTTTTTCCCCAATGCAACCTCCCCCTTATCGATGGCAGGTCCATCAGCAATCACATCACCAGCTTTCACCTTATCGCCAATCTGGCAAAGAGGCTGCTGATTGATGCAAGTGCCCGCATTAGAGCGCAAAAACTTCTTCAGATGGTATGTCTTCTTCTCCAAGCGATTGCCCTTAGGCGAAATGACGATTCTTAAGCCATCGACATACTCAACGATACCATCTTCCTGTGCAATCACGACGGCTCCGGAGTCACGAGCAGCGCGCGCTTCCAAGCCCGTTCCCACCAATGGAGCATCAGGCTTTAACAGCGGAACACCTTGGCGTTGCATGTTCGATCCCATCAACGCACGGTTAGCATCGTCATGTTCAAGGAATGGAATCAACCCTGTGACAATGGAAACTAACTGCTTAGGAGAGACGTCCATATGCGTCACTTTGTCTGCATCGACCTCGAAAGGCTCTCCGCGATAGCGAGCCCAGCAAATGGGATCTCGGAACATGCCATAATCATCCAATGGAGCAGAAGCCTGAGCAATGACGCAACGCTCTTCTTGGTCCGCCGTCATATATTCAATTTCATCCGTCACCACATGATCACGAACAATGCGATAAGGAGTTTCAATGAATCCAAATTCATTGATTTTTGCAAACGATGAGAGCGAGGTGATCAAACCAATGTTTGGTCCTTCAGGTGTCTCAATCGGACAAATTCGACCATAATGGCTGGAATGAACGTCACGAACCTCAAATCCAGCACGATCTCGGTTCAAGCCGCCAGGTCCTAAGGAGGATAAACGACGCTTGTGCGTTAGCTCCGCAATCGGATTAGTTTGATCCATAAATTGAGAAAGCTGGGATCTTCCAAAGAAATCTTTCAAAACACCCGATAGTCCTTTTGCAGAAACAATCTTGCCCGGCGTCAGCGTATCAGAAGTGAAATCGAACAAATTCATCCTTTCACGGATGATTTTTTCCATTCTAGCTAAGCCAATGCGGCACTGATTCTGAATCAATTCACCAACAGAACGCACACGGCGATTGCCCAAGTGGTCGATATCATCGACATAGGCATCCTCGGCACCCTGTTTTAGACGAATCACATATTTCAAAGCCCCAATCACGTCTTCTTTTGTCAACGTCAGCGTTTGTAAAACTTCATCGTTGACATCGATGCCAAGCTTAGAATTCAACTTATAACGGCCGACACGTCCGAGATTATATCGTCTTGGATCAAAGAAGAGTCTCATGATCGCGGAACGGGCGTTGGCCAATGTGGCTGGTTCCCCTGGTCTAATTTTGCGATAAAAATCTTTTAAGGCCGCTTCATAGGAATCTGTGGGGTCCTTCGCAAGCATTTTGATAATCGGACTGCTTTCATCGGCATCATCTGCAATGCGAATCGTTTCGATACCTGCATCAACCATGCGCTTCAGCATCGCCGTGGTCAATTTTTCGGCAGCCTTTCCAAAGACCAATCCGCTCTCTTCCTCCACGACATCTTGAGCCAAAATTTTTCCGACGAGTTTTGCAAATTCTTTTTCAGACTTAATCTTGACTTTGCGCGTTGTAAAAAACTCTTCGATAATGTCGGCATTACTAGAGTAACCTAAAGCACGAATAAAGGTCGTCGCAAGAATTTTGCGGCGGCGTTTCTTACGATCGATATAAATATGCACGAGATCATTGGTATCAAAGGCCCCTTCAAGCCAGCTTCCACGATAAGGAATAATGCGGAAGGAATAAATGACATTGCCTCGCGAATGCCGCTCTTGTTCAAAACAAATGCCCGGAGAACGGTGAAGCTGAGAAACAACGACACGCTCAGCACCGTTAATGATAAATGTTCCTTTTTCAGTCATCACGGGAATCGTTCCCATGTACACTTCTTCTTCCTTAATGCCTGTTTCGTCAGTCAGACGGAATCTGACTTTAAGCGTCACATTGTACGAAATACCACGGCGAATGCACTCTTCGGGACTATATTTCGGCACACCTAAACTATAGGAAAGAAATTCCAGAATAGTTTTTTCGTCATAAGATTTAATCGGAAAAATCTCATTGAACACTTCTTGAAGACCAATATTTTCCCTTTCATCAGGAAATTTGTTTGCTTGAAGAAACTGATTATATGACTTAATTTGAATCTCAATGAGATTCGGCAGGTCGATAATCTCTTTTTTCTCAATGAAACTGATGCGTTTCGGCGGTCTTTTCAACATCGTGAAGGACTCCCTGGTATGGCTTGAAGACTAAAAATATTATGAACACAAACTCATCGTGAGAAAATTGCAGAAAAATAGATATAATCTATCTATTTTGGCGATTCTAAAAGACTTTAGATTTTATTATTGCATTTTATTCAGTTATCTGCAAAGAAAAAAATTTTCTTAACTAAATGCACAATTAACTAAAGTCATTTAAACCCCTGATTTGCGACCTTATAATAATTAGATTCGAATAGGAATCATCATAAAGTCGAAATCAGGGGTTAAAAGCAATTACCTCTGCAAATCTTCGCTTCTCGAGCGCCTTTGGCCTTCTGATAGCCAAAATGCCTAAGGAACTGGAGAAACTCTGCCTTTTCTTCTCAGAAAATTTACAACAGAACGGCTTAATTAATAAAAACGCAATCCCAGGAACAAATAGAAAAACCTATTTGTCCTGGGGTGTAACTATCGAATGCGTTAGCTTACAGGCCTTTCAATGTGACCTTAGCGCCAGCAGTTTCAAGTTTTTTCTTAATGTCTTCAGCTTCAGCCTTAGGAGCTGTCTCTTTCAAGACCTTTGGTGCGCCATCAACAAGCTCTTTCGCTTCTTTCAAGCCAAGGCCTGTAATTTCGCGGACAACCTTAATGATGCCGATTTTTTTATCTGCAGGAGCATCGGCCAAGGTGACTTGGAAATCTGTAGATTCAGCTGCTGCTGCAGGTGCAGCGCTAGCTGCAGGTGCAGCGACTGCAACCGCTGCTGCGGCTGCCTTAACGCCCCACTTTTCTTCCAAAGCAGTCTTCAACTCAGCCATTTCCAAAACGCTCAATTCGCTGAGAGCTTTGACGAGTTCTTCAGTTTTGTTACTCACAGTACTACCTCATTAATTTGCTTAACTTTACTTAAATTTATTGATTCGAGCTTTCTTGCTCTTGTTTACATTTATTGTCTAAGCAATAGACCACGCTTGACAGCAGCGCATCCATGACAGCCAGAGTTTGAGCCATCGGCGCTTCGAATACGCTGAGCAATTGGGCGCGCATTTCATTTTTGCCTGGAAGCTTAGATAGTTTTTCAACATCAACGGCATTGTAGAGTTGTCCTTCAAAACGTCCGCCAATGACTTCGACTTTTTTGTCATTATCTTGGCTGAATTTAAAGACAAACTTCATCATGTCGATAGGATCATGAGCGGCATAAACCAAGCCGATATGTCCAGGCAACTCTTTAAGATCTAAAGATACGCCTGCGGCACCCGCTGCTTTGATCAAGACACGCTTTCTCATCACTTCAACATTGCCGCCTAATTTGGCGACTTCCCTACGAAACTCATTGGCCTTGTTAGCGCTAAGTGAAAGATAGCGCATGACGACAAACGAGCCGAATTGCGTAAGCTGTCCTTGGAGTTCGTCGAGAAGGAGTTGCTTATCTTGTCTCATTTCATTACCTCCTTATGCGACATCCAGTTCACGCGCATCAATCTTCAAGCCAGGTCCCATTGTCGAAGAAAGATACATTGACCTGAGGTAGTGACCTTTAGCACTCGCAGGTTTAGCACGTTGAACCGCATGCAAAAATGCAGTGATATTCTCGACGAGCTTATCGCTTGCAAACGACAGCTTTCCGACTGCGACGTTGATCATTCCATGACGATCCAGCTTAAATTCGATTTTACCGGCTTTAAGTTCTTGAATTGCCTTTGTCACATCTGTAGTAACTGTTCCGGCCTTTGGCGTAGGCATCAGCCCCCGCGGACCTAAAACTTTACCTAGCTTACCAACATCGCGCATCATGTCGGGAGTGGCGATTACGGCATTAAAGCCTGTCCATCCCGCGTTGACTTTCTCAAAAAGTTCATCGTGTCCCGCATAGTCGGCACCAGCAGCTAAGGCTTCCTTAACTTTATCGCCTCGTGCAAAGACGACAATAACGATCGATTTGCCCGTACCATTCGGTAACGATACAGTGCCTCGAACGTGCTGATCAGATCTACGAGGGTCCACGCCCATTTTCAAAGAAATATCCACAGACTGGTCGAATTTAACCCCTGGGCATTTCTTTAACATATCGACAGCCTCTTGAACACTGTATGTTTTAAGAACATCCAGTTCCTTGGCTATCTCCCGAGTTCTTTTACTTGGACGACCCATATGATTTTTTTGTTTTGTTTTGCATTTGCAACTGAAGCTTGCGCTTCAGTCAAGCAGCAAGCCTCGCAGCCGCCGCTTTGTTGTCTATTGCTCTGTTCAAACTGAACAGGGCGTAGATTATTCGTCGATGAGGTCTATACCCATCGAACGTGCTGTCCCCAGCACGATATTCGTTGCAGCCTCAAGATCCCTTGCATTCATATCTTGAATCTTCTCTTCAGCAATCTTACGGGCTTGGCTGCGTTTGATCTTACCCACTTTGTCTCTATTAGGAACGGCAGATCCTTTCTCAATTGCCAGCGACTTCTTCAAAAGCTGCGGAACTGGAGGTTTTCTGGTTTCGAATGTGAAAGACTTATCCTGATAAACAGTGATCACAACAGGAAGAATATCTCCCGCCATGCTCTGTGTCTTAGCATTAAATTCCTTACAGAAAGCCATAATGTTGACACCTGCAGCACCAAGTGCTGGACCAATTGGAGGAGCTGGATTTGCTTTCCCCGCTGGAATCTGCAACTTAATGGTTTTAATAACTTTTTTAGACATAATCTCCTCTTAAATTTAACTCAGAAAAAAAGCTTACAGTCCTTCCGCTTCTTCAGTGATTTCCTCAACCTGCGTAAATTCTAGATCGTCGACACGTGTTTCCCTGCCAAAGATGGATACCAGTACGCTTAAACGCCCCTTCTCGTGAAAAACATCTGTGACCGTGCCAATAAAATTGATAAACACGCCATCTGTAATCTTCACGCGATCGCCTACATTGAATTTATGCTTTTGCGTTACTTTCTGCTTTTTATCTTCTAGATCTCTTAAAATTTCTTCTACCTCTTGCTCTGAGAGGGCTGTCGGCTTATCGCCGCCTAGAAAATCAATCACGCCTGGAGTGTTTTTGACGTAGTGCCAAGACTCATCGTTCAGTTTCATCTTAATGAGCAAATATCCAGGCCAAAGTCGTTTTTCAACGACTTTTTGCTGACCCTTCTTGACTTCCGAAACATTTTCAATCGGCAATAAAACCTTCTCAATGAAATCGTCCATGCCTTTGAGGTCGCGCTGTTCCTCCAGAGCCTTCTTTACTTTTTTCTCGTGCGTCGAGAGAACCTGTACTACATACCAATTTTGCATGTGCTTTACCGTTATTTCTAGGCTTGCTATTGAATCTTACACCTCATCAGGTACAACAAGCACCTTATGAGTCTATGCGTATCTAATGACTTTTTAACCGCCTATCAACCGAATCAAAAAACCCATTCCACTCAATATAAACTGAATGATCAAATCGATGGCATAGATTCCCATGCCAAAGAAAAAGGTCATTCCAACAACAATTTTTGTATAGGCGCGCAGTTCTTCTGGACTCGTCCAATTTATTTTCTTGAATTCCGACTTAATATCGCCAAAAAAATCCTTCCATTGCCCGGCCTTAATTGCAGCCTCTTTAGGATTTGCACCGACGGGCTTAGAGACTTGCTGCGTCTTTTTTACTTCCATCGTTTTTACTTCCACTGCCACGTTGTCACCTCTTTATGAAGGGAGCTTTGCATCATCCGCTACATACAACGAGTGCGGAGGGATTCGAACCCCCGACCGGCGGCTTTGGAGACCGCTGCTCTACCAGCTGAGCTACACACCCACTAAAAGGGCACGCCTACGTGCCCTTATCTTTTTAAGACACTGCGCAATTGCTTGCGCCTTGCATCTTACTTAATGATCTCAGAAACAGTTCCTGCGCCAATCGTACGGCCGCCTTCGCGAATCGCAAAGCGCATCCCTTTTTCCATCGCAACAGGAGCAATGAGTTTAACAGAGATCTCAACGTTATCTCCAGGCATCACCATCTCAACACTTGCTGGAAGTTCAACAGTGCCGGTAACGTCCGTCGTTCTGAAATAGAGCTGTGGACGATATCCAGTAAAGAATGGCTTATGACGTCCGCCTTCTTCCTTTGTTAGAACGTAGACAGGTCCTTTGAACTCAGTATGAGGTGTGCATGTTCCTGGAGCAGCTAACACCATGCCGCGTTCGATGTCTCCTTTATCAACGCCGCGAAGAAGAATCCCGACGTTTTCACCAGCACGAGCTTCGTCCAATGTTTTATTAAACATTTCAAGGCCTGTAGCCACTGTATCACGTGTATTGCCCAAACCAACGATTTGTAGTTTGTCGTTAAGCTTAACGATACCACGTTCTACCCGGCCTGTAGCCACTGTACCACGTCCAGAGATGGAGAACACGTCTTCGACAGGCATTAAGAATGGCTTATCGACTTCGCGAGCTGGTGTTGGGATCTTCTCATCCACGATCTTCATCAATTGCTTAATGCTTTCGACATACTTTGCATCTCCTTCGAGAGCTTTGAGAGCAGAGCCTCTGACGATTGGAGAATTGTGGTAGCCTTTTGACTCGAGAAGCTCATGGAGCTCCATTTCGACGAGATCAAGAAGCTCTTGATCGCTTTCACCAAGCATATCGACTTTGTTGAGGAATACCACAATCGCTGGCACCTGCATTTGACGAGCAAGCAGAATGTGTTCGCGAGTTTGAGGCATTGCGCCGTCTGTTGCAGCCACAACCAAAATTGCGCCGTCCATCTGAGCAGCACCTGTGATCATGTTTTTTACATAATCAGCGTGACCTGGGCAGTCAACGTGTGCATAGTGACGATTTTCTGTTTCATATTCTACGTGAGATGAGTTGATGGTAATCCCGCGTGCTTTTTCTTCGGGGGTATTATCAATCGATGCATAATCGCGGAATTTCGCGCCGCCAAGTTCTGAAAGCACCTTCGTGATCGCTGCTGTAAGCGTCGTCTTGCCGTGGTCAACGTGACCGATGGTGCCGATATTTACGTGAGGCTTCTTCCGCTGAAAGGTTTCTTTTGCCATTTTGGTTCCTCCGTTTAACTCCTGTATCCATTTTTGTTTATTGCTATATAAATACTCTTCTGCCCAGAATAGGAATTGAACCTACGACCTTTTGCTTACCATGCAAATGCTCTACCACTGAGCTATCTGGGCAATCTCTCTTTTTCCGTCTATCTCATCAAAGACCCCTTCGACTCAAAGGGTTGTAAGTGTAGATTGTTAGATAAAAAAAATCAACATCTTTGCTGAATTTGCCTATCTCTGCCGGAAAATGATGCGTGCTTTTGTAAGATCGTATGGCGACATTTCTACTGTGACATTGTCGCCAACTAATACGCGAATATTCTTCATTCGCATCTTTCCGCAAAGATGGGCCATCACTTCTAAACCATTTTGCAGTTTTACCCTGAAGGTCATATTAGGCAGCAACTCCTCGACAGTTCCTTCGAACTTAATTGTATCTTCTTTTGTCATCTGTTAGTTCTGTATAATGTGGAAAAGAAAAGGCTCAAATAACGTCTAATAAATCTCATTTGGGGGATAAATGTCAAGAAAAAAAGAAACGTTCATTAAAAATCGAGCTCATGAACGACAATCACAGTGAGGCTGTGAAAAAATGAGAATTCCGGCGATTTTGATGAGTTTTTTTCGTAGATTTCAAAAAACACCCCCGACTGAAACGTCTCGCATGCCGTTTTGGGAGGGGGTGATTTTTGAAAGATGCAAAAAAGATCTTAAAAGCACCGCGAATCTCTATTTTTTCACAGCCTCAGTGGGCTATTTTTTGGGAAACCAAGGGATAAAAAGACTCGTCGTGCGCTGATAATCCCTATATTGCTCCCCCTTCGATCCTATAGCGTCGGCCTCTGTTAAGGGAATTCCTGTAATTTTCAATAAAAGTCCAAGCATGATGAGTGGAGAAAAAATAGCCAGCCATCCTGCGTTTGAAGGAATGGCAAATAGACAAAAACCTATCCACACGATGACTTCGAAAAAATAGTTGGGATGTCGACTGAACCTCCACAGCCCTTTTCGACAGACTCGTCCCCGATTTTCAGGATCTTCGAGAAAGGATGTCAATTGAGAGTCAGCAAACGATTCTCCAATCACACCAACAGCCCAAAGCAAAATCCCCCACCCTTCCCACATGGACCATTGTGAATGGGATCCAAAGCCGACTAGGAAAAATGGCAGAGAGAGGATGACAATAAGAACCCCCTGAAAGATAAAGAGCATCAAGAAAAATAGATTTTCCGAATGCGCTTTCCACTGCTGACGAATATATTGATAACGAGACCCCTCCCCTTCGCTTTTTCTATAGCGAAGATAAAGATGACGCGTCAAGCGACCCGCCCATAAAGTGACCATAAGGGTCATAATGAGCATTTTGAAAAAGTCGCCCCTTCCCAAAAAGAAGTATGACCAAGCTGCCAAAATGAAGCCGATTCCCCAAGCCATATCGAGAATCCCAGCATTGCGCCGAACAAGATAAATGATCCACAACCCTAGCATCAGGAGCAAATTAAGTGTAAAACTCGCTCCAAACATTTTAAAGATGTCGATGACCATGCTTCATTCCTCGTTTTTGCTAACAATCTCCAAAATGCATTTATGCTTCCACATATTTTTCAATGACTCTGCGACAGGATGAGTGAAGCGATTTAATATAAAACAGGATAAGCATGATCACCTTCGGCGGCAGGATGGAAAAATATTTTTTATTAAGCTTAATATTTGGCCTTTAGTTAATCTAAAGTCGTCTACAATTATCCTGTTAAATCATTTTGTTTGTTTATCCTGCCGCCGAAGGCGATCATGTTTATCCTGTTTTTTTATCTTGTCTTTCCTAATTTAATTTCGCTCAATCCTGTCACCGAATAACTCACCTGATATATCTCTTGAAGCGCAAAAATCCTTTTGTTAAAATGATAAGGGGAGAAAATGAAAATGTTTGAATCTTGTTTAAAAAAACAACAGCAGATCAAAGACCTGTTCGTTCATTGCACAACGGAAGAACTCAAATATCAGAAAATCATCGAATTCGGACGCCAGCAGTCGCCTCTTCCAATGGAGGATAAGATCCCTTCCAATATCGTCAAGGGATGTCAAAGCACGATGTATTTGCGCTCCCAGCTCGAAGGAAATCACGTCAGTTTTGCTGCCGAATCAGATGCGTTGATTTCCGCTGGTTTAGCCGCCATTTTGATAAGCGTCTATAGCAATGAAACTCCGGAGACGATTCTTAAATGCCCACCAGCCTATTTGGAAGAGCTTGGCATCGGAGCTAGCCTCACTCCCAGTCGCGCCAATGGTCTTTACAGCATTCATTTGCGTATGAAACAGGATGCGTTGAAATTCTACATGCAGCAGCAGAAATAAGATCCAAGAAATAATAAATTCACTTGGATAATCTTCTGGAAAGAAAAAGAGGCTATGAAAAATTAATTTTTCATAGCCTCTTTCTAAGTGTAGTCATCGTACCGTTTTTAGCGGAGCCAAAAGAAGTCAACTTCAAAATCTTTCAGAGTTCTGAAAATCCACCTCACATTTTTACTCGCCTGATTGATTCCCGCTTTTGCTAAGATAGGAGCCTTCTCAACGATGTATTTTGAAATTTTCTCTGAAAATTCTAGTTTTTGATTTATATTATAATTTGCAACAAATTCTTGAAATTTGATATTTACATTATTGATTCCTAAATTTTTATTTTCGGAAATTATTTTGGCAGCTTCGGCCCAATTATCTTGATAATTTTGATGAGCCGCTTGTTGAATAGTTTTGAAAAATTGTCCGCTGTAAAATTGTACATGAAACACGAGTTCCTGACTTCCCTTTAAATTCGCATAGTTTCCTGCTTGATATTCTCTCCAGAGATTCTCAGGATCTATTTGCTTTTGAATCCCTGGGGCCGGGCATTGCTTTTGAATCTCTGGGGCTTGACAGACCTCTGTTGCTGGACATGTATCTCCATCATTTCCAACTCTAGAAGGGTAATTTTGATAAGCTGCCCCAAGGCTAGCTAATGCCACTAATCCAACAGTCCCAATGCCAAGCATTTTTTTATTACGGCTAAGCCAGGAATCCTGAGACGGCGTATTTTCAACACGAGGATGGTGATGTTTTGATACTGAAAAAAAACTTGTTATTGAACCCATAATAATCTCCACAAAAAAATTTTAATAAAAGAATAATAACAAAAAGAATTAAATAAAGTAAAATAAAAAACAATTATATATTTATATCATTTTTTAATATCCTTTGAAAATTTTCTTAGCCATTTAAACCCAACTTGCTACTATGAAGGCTGTCAGATTCGAAATTATTTTTGCTCTAGAAGACCGCACTCCGGCTCTGAAAATAAGAGGGCCATATTTGAAAATATGACCCTCTTATTTTTGTGAGCTTTTAGAGGAAAAGAATTCGAATCTGACCCGTTCATAGGTAGCAAGTTGGATTTTAATCAAAAAATGCTATGAAAGAGTTTTGGCTCCGCTATCGAAGAGGTCGTGATGAAAACATACCAGCCTATTGAAAACTATGGCATTGTTGGCGATTTAAACACCTCAGCCTTAATTGGACTTGATGGTTCTGTCGATTTCTTATGCTTTCCTGACTTTGATTCACCCTCAATCTTCGCCGCCCTCTTAGATGTTAAAAAGGGAGGCTATTTCAAAATTTTTCCCCAAAATCAGAAAATGAAAAACAAGCAAATGTATCTGCCTGATACTAATATTCTGCTGACACGTTTTCTCGCTTGTGAAGGTGTTGCCGAAATTCTTGATTTCATGCCTGTCGCCGAACTTTCAAAAGGCAATATGCTTATAAGAAAGGTCAAAAGCATTCGGGGGGAAATCTCGCTCCATATGGAATGTAAACCCCGCTTCGATTATAGCCTCACAAATCATCGTGCTTTTCATCAAGAAAACGCCATCATTTTTGAAGCCCAAAAAAGAGGAGGCCTTGTCCTTAGGCTTACAAGCTCAATCCCCCTAACGATTAATCATGGAGATGGCTATGCTTCATTCATCCTTAAGCCTGGTGAAGAAGCAAATTTTATTTTAGAAACCCTGCCTGAAGGAAAAGAAGCTCCACAATATGATCTAGATAAATTCGTTGCAGACTCTTTATTTTTAACAATGAATTACTGGAAAACATGGGTCTCTCAATCCACTTACAATGGACGCTGGCGAGAGATGGTTATCCGTTCTGCCCTCGTATTAAAGCTGCTGACCTCCAATCAATATGGATCGATCATCGCTTCGCCCACTTTTGGACTCCCTGAACGAATTGGAGGCGATAAAAACTGGGATTATCGCTATTCATGGATTCGCGATGCCGCCTTTACAGTCTATGCCTTATTGCGCTTAGGCTATAACAAAGAAGCCCGTGGTTTTATGAAATGGGTAGAAAAACTTTGTCAAGCTATTGGTAAAGGCGGTCATATTAATCTCATGTATCGCATCAATGGTGAGTCTCACTTAGAAGAAAAAATCCTTAAGCAATATGAGGGGTATTGCGAATCCTCTCCAGTCCGGATTGGAAACAATGCCTATAAACAGCTCCAGCTTGATATTTACGGCGAACTCATGGATGCCGTTTACCTTTATAATAAGCACGTTGAACCAATTTCTCACGATTTCTGGATTAATTTAGTCTATCAAATGGATTGGCTTTGCGAACATTGGAAAGAAAAAGATCATGGCATCTGGGAGGTCCGCAAGCAAAAGCGCTCTTACCTTTATTCACGCTTAATGTGCTGGGTGGCTATTGATCGCGCCTTAAAAATCGCTTCTACAAACTCTCTTCCAGCGAATCCTAGATGGCGTGAAGTCAGAGATAAAATCTACCGTTCCATTTATCAAGATTTTTGGAATGACGAACTGCAAAGCTTTGTGCAATATAAAGGCGCTAAAGTTCTAGATGCCGCCACCCTTCTTATGCCTCTAGTCCGCTTCATTAGCGCCAAAGATCAGCGTTGGCTTTCGACGATGCAACGCATTGAAGAAAGGCTGGGTTCAGATTCGCTCATTTATCGTTATCGCCTCCATGGCCTAGCAAAAGCCACAAGTCTCTACACTGAAGAAGGGACTTTTTCTGTCTGCACGTTCTGGTTTGTGGAATGCCTTTCGCGTGCAGGTCAATTGCAAAAGGCTAGGTTTTACTTTGAAAAAATGTTAAGCTATGGAAATCATCTCGGACTTTTCTCTGAGCAGCTTGGCTTTCAAGGAGAGCATCTGGGGAATTTTCCACAAAGCTTTACCCATTTAGGTTTGATTAGCGCTGCCTTTCATCTAGATTATAGTTTAAGCAATCAAAGAAATAAAGAAACAGATGAAACATGGCTTTATATTTCAAAACAGGATTAACTAAATTTTGTTATTTCATCATCTTCAATTCGAATATTATCTTGTTTTCTATTTCATATTCGCGTTTTTCATCTCGCCACTGCTTTATCATTTTCCCACATGAAGACTTATTTGAATTGAAAAAGACGCATACATTCTTCAGCCAATCGAATGTTCGCTCGGAATCCCCTATAAAAGACTCCATCATCATAAAAGAACGATATCTAGTCGTATCGTAAAAAGAATCTTTTTGAATCTCATCTACTATTGGCGATAAGTATTTCTTATTTATATTTACTACAACTCCGACAACCTTCTCATTGATAAAATGACGAGAATCAAAAGATAATTTTTGAGCCCAATTCAAATTTTCAAAATTTCCTGCTTGATAGTCATTCCAAGCTTTTTCATAAATTTCTTCTTTCTCTAATCTCATTATTTTGCGATTGAGTATTTTTGAAGCGAAGAGAGTCATTTTAGGAAATTCTACCGTTTCCAAAATTTTAGGAAATTCAGTCTGTCTTAAAGGAGTATTCTCATTAAAAGTCGAAAGCCCATCTGATTTGAATGTCGAATTCGATTGGGCAGCATAGTTTTGATATGCCATCCCAACACCCGCTAAAGCAACTAATCCGAGCATGCCAACTCCAATCATTTTATTGAAGCTCGGCCAAGGTTGTGATTGCCTATTTTCAATGGCAATAAAACGATTTGAGACTGAATTAATCGGTAAACTCACATTTAACTCCTTTTATGATAAAGTGTAGTTATAGCAAGCAAATCGAATAAAGTGAATACTTTATTTTTTTGCTGTTCAATTACATTCTAATCATAAAGAGTGTTTTTCATTTGTTGAATCATATTTATTTTATACATAAAAAAACTTAAAGTTATTAATAAACAGTTATTTATAAAAAATTTGTTAATCACACTAAAAATAAAATTAATAATATTATTTACTCAAAATAAAGCCAGACTTATTATTAAGCATAGAGATGCCTCTACGGTTTTAAACGACGGTTCTCCAAAGGTCTCCTTTGGGGGACCAAAGTTCTTTACAAGGAGGTCAATATGTCTCGACAAGAATTTCTTAATCTATTTCTTGATGAATTAAGAGATATTTACGACGCTGAAAGGCAAATCTTACAAACATTACCAAAATTTATAGAAGCTTCTACCTCTTCCGATCTCAAGGAAGCTTTTCAAAATCATCTTAAAGAAACAAGAGAACATGTTACACGCTTAGATAGAATATTCCAAATTCTCAACGAATCCTCCCATGGGGAAATTTGCGAAGCAATGCAAGGCCTTCTGAAAGAAGGTGAAGAAATCATCCAAAATTTCCCTAAATCTCCCACAAGAGATGCCGGAATCATCTCTGCTGTCCAACGAGTCGAACACTATGAAATGGCTGTTTATGGTACCCTTCGCACCTTTGCAAAGGAACTAGATCTCGATGAAGTCGCAGACCTTCTACAAGACACTCTCGATGAAGAAGGAAGCACTAATAAAGTCCTCATAAAAATTGCTCAGGGTGGATTATTTACTGCAGGTATCAACGAAAAAGCACGTAGCCGATAAAGGATTATCTCCCTGTCTATTAAACCCAGATTGTTAAAAATGACGATCTGGGTTAAAAAGAGATAGATTTAACAAAAATAGACAGGATCGGCTTCACCGGCAAGATAAAGAAATTGTTTAAGATTTAGTTTATCCTGCGGGCGAAGCCGATCCTGTCTATTTTTGTTAAATTATTTATATTTCGAATCGCTGCTCCCTTATCCCTGAGCTAAAGCAAATGATCGTCTCTTCTCCTATATACCTTGAACATCTTACAGGCCTTGGTCACCCTGAAAGGCCAGAACGCTGTAAAGCAATCGTCTCTACTTTGCAGAAGAATCAACTGATGACAAAGCAAAATACCCTCGTTCCACGTGAAGCGACCGATGAAGAGATTCTCCTCTGTCATTCCGAGAGGTACTTAAAAATTGTTAAACAAGAGTGTGAACAGATCAAAGTCCAAGGTTTACCCGATGATGGTTCTGTCATGCTTCTAACAGGTGATGTGCAAATTTGTTCAAAATCGATACAAGTGGCTCGTTATGCTGTTGGTGGGGCTCTTGTCGGAATTGATGCCTTGATGAAAGAAGTTGCAAAAACTGTGTTTTGCTCTATTCGTCCCCCTGGGCATCATGCAAATTCTGATATCGGTATGGGCTTTTGCCTTTTTAACAATGCGGCAATCGCTGCTCGTTATGCCCAAAAAGTCTATGGAATAAAACGTGTTGCCATTATCGATTGGGATGTCCATCACGGTAATGGCACGCAAGACATCTTCGAAGAAGATCCTTCGGTATTTTATTTCAGCACTCATCGCTTTGGTCATTTTTATCCTGGGACAGGAAGCGAAGAGGAAACGGGAATAAAAGCAGGTAAGGGAACGATTCTCAACTGCCCCATTCGATTGGAAGATGGAAGTCCAAGGGAGGCCATCTTAAAGGCATTCAAAAATAAGTTGATTCCTGTCATGGATCAATTTCAACCGGGATTAGTGATCCTATCAGCAGGTTTTGATGCCCATGAAAATGATCCTTTAGGCGGTTTCGATCTCACCGATCAAGATTTTGTTGAATTGACCCAGATCGTTAAAGGCATTGCTCAAAAGCATGCTAAAGGACGGATTTTATCAGTCTTGGAAGGAGGCTATGACCTCGAAGGCCTAGCCTCAGCCGTTAGTGCGCATGTCGCTATTTTAAAGCATTGCTGAATAAATTTAAATTCCCTGAATTCCATTAGGGTAAACATATGAAATCACTTGCGACTTCTGTATTTCTGAATAATGAGACCTCGAAACCAAAGCAATTGCTGGCTGGTCTTTATGCAATTGCAAGAGTTGACGAAAAAATCCTTGTGCATTTTCAATAGGCATTTCGGGTATGGTTCCAGCTAGTCTTTTTAATATTCCATTTTTCAAGGAAATGAGCTCCTGAGAAATTACTTTTTCCCCATTTTTCATTGTTAAAGTCTCCAATACCAGACAATCCTTTTTAGAATCAGAAAAGCGAATAATATAACTCCCAATGGGAGCATTTTCAAATAGTTTTTGCTTTTGGTTTTTCGGAACAGATCCAACAAATCCTGGGACACAGATTAAAGCATTCATACGCTCTAATATATGAGGACGATCTTCAGCTGCAAAAGGACCAAAGTAATTTCCAAAACGCAAAAGAATACCAGGGGTTAATTTGTTCTTGTTCTCAGGATGGAGATTGCAAACAATATCTTTGAATAATTTTTCAAAACTTAATCCTGGACTTAATTTTGGATATGATTCTAAAAGAAATTTGCCGTAGAAATAGACAGCATCCGTGTACCTCTCTTCTTCTGGAAGATTATAATTTAGTTTTCCTCTCGCATCCACAGCAATCCAAAGTTTTTTGCATTCCTCTTCTATCTTCTTCACAACGGAGCTATCCCGATCTCTTACAACAACATTTTTATCAAAATTAACTCCTATTGCTCCGAAACTGCCTATTGGCGCTTGTTGTTCAGGTTGTGAATTTGGTTTGAATTTATCAAATAATTGCCTGAATTTCGAATCGTCTAATTTAGTCAAAACCCTTGTAAAAAGTTCCTTCTCAGAGGGAGTGTCCATTATTGCTAAAGAAAGCTCTTTTATTGATTTTAAAATACGAACCGCTTGAGTTTCATTAATCTTTCCTTGGGTCATTTGATCGAAAGTTGTGTCAATCTGCTTTTCGAGCCAATGAGGTTCATTATTTTGCAGCTCAGTCATATCAGAATAACCTCTTGAATTACTAGCAGCCTCGAAACCAATTCTATAAATACCACTCATGATTTTAACTCCTTAAATAAAGAGAGACATTTAAACATAACCAATAAAAGCAGTCAATATTCAAGCTATAGCTTCTGGATAAACTTTAAATATGAAGGTTACAAGATCTTTGCAATGCTAATGACATAAAAAGTACCCCACGTTACGACCTGTATTTCATGCATGGCCTCCAGCGGAGCTACCCACTTATGCCACTACCATGGCACTGGAGTTTGGCACTTTAAATTGTGTCGCTGCTACCGCACATACGCGTTAAGTTAAGAGTTAAGGAGCGAAGCTCCGGCAGGATTTAGCCCCATGCGTAAGCGCAATGTCATCAACTTAAGCATATTTCCGACTGCTCTATAGTCCGAAGGACTAAAAGTGCAACAGCCCTGGGCAACGCCCAGGGATAATAATTGAAAGAATTTCCAGCCTGTAAGGCTGTTAAAACATAAAACTCAGCCCTTCAGGCTGAAATATTTAATCTAGAGGGTACCCAGGGCGATGCCCCTGGCTGTTGCACTTATAGTCCTTTGGACTATAAGACCGATTTTAAGCATGCTTAAGTTGATGACATTGTGCGTAAGCGTGGGGTATGGAATTAAACATTAAATGAGGCCATGAATATGGCGGCAGAGATTTAGCAAATTAAAACTAACGCAAAGGATGTATTATTCCTAATATTTTTTCAGTGATCGTAGTGGCTTGGTGATTATGCAACAATACTATTCTGACTTCTGTCTCGCGGCTGAAATTAGGCGTTTGATGCGCGGAGCATGGATGGGTCGATTGTGAATCAGCAGGGAGGGCGTGAGTAGAAAAGCAGCGGCTTCGCGATCAGATAGCTGCTGGTTTTGCAATAGCCAAAGTGTCGATAAGGATGGCCCTCGATCCATTCCTTGGCGGCATGTGATATTCATTGAGGCTGGATGCCATCTCTCTACAAGCTTGTCGAGGATCATTAAATAAACAAGCTCGATGAAATCTTGCCTCTCTGTTTTGTTGAGAGTCTCTTTGCCACGAAACGTAGATTCATGGATAGTCAGAATGATTTGTTGAAGCTCTTGCTTCCACGTTGATTTGTCTATGTGGTTGGACCAAAAGTAATTTCCGTTCTTCTTTAGCAGATGATCAAGAAAAATGTTTTGAAAAGAAAGACTCTCCATCACCTCTGGATACATCTCTTCATCTTGCTTATAAAAAGAGGAGTTTTTGTCCAAAGTAATGACATAAAGATGAGGAAACTCATTCTCTAGTGTTTCAAGCCCCATTGAAAGTGGCCCTTCAACCCCTTGACGCTTCATTAAATTCACATATAAATGAGTGGAGTGAAGATTTAGAAAAACTTTAAACTCTGGAGAAAGAATGGGTGAATTGCACCACCATAGCATTTTAGAATTATTGATTAAAGGCTGACCAAAACGGATCAGCTGAGTTTTAATAGAACCCTTTTGAATCGATAATGCTGAAGGCAAATTACCCAGAAGGAATTGATCCTCACCTACTAACTCTTCGACTCCACAAAATTTAGAATTTACGTATAGGTTTTGTTGGGTTTCAATAAAATACTCCAACAGATTTTTGGAAGGAGGCGAAACATGGCTGAAAAGGAAGGATTGCATCGCGACTTGCAAATCAGCACCTAAGTAAAGCCAATGGATGATGTCTTCAAAAAGCTTCAGTGAGTTTTTTTCATTCGAATCGATTTTATTGATTAGTGACATGTTAGCAAGAACTCGGAGACGATGCACAAAAGCTTCATGAAATTGACGCTGTTCCTGAGGAGTTCCTGAGGGCTTCTCGATCTCTTCAATGAGTTTTTTTATTTCAGAATTAAAAGCTGTCCTAGGAGAATCTTTGACAGAGGTATAAAGAGGATGGTTGACAATAAAATTGTTAAGTTGGCGATGATAATGCGTATATATTTCTGAGGAAAAGATGTTGTCTCCCTCTTGTATGGGCTTATCGTAAGGTTTTCTGAATTGCCATAACCCCAAAGTCATCATGACGACAGCGACTAAAATAATGGCCTTTTTAACAGCGTTCAATGTTAACCTCAGGGTGGGGTACCCCTTCAGGGTACATTAATCTAATCTATACATTCTCCAGGGGTTGAAACCCCTGGCTACCTATGTAAAACCGCTCCGCGGTTTTTTCTACTGACTACTGTCTACAGGCTACTGACTACCCTTATTCCGACTTTTGAATTCCTTCTTCTAAAAATCTAGAAACGTCATCGGTATAGTTAGGATAATACTCTTCGACCCAGCGTTGAATTTTCGCAGCTACTTTGGCGAAATCTTTTTGTTGAAACTCGGGCAGTTTTATGCGTTCATCATAAATAAGTTTGCCGACATCGAGATGAAAAAGTCTGTCTTGGAAAACGCCAATGTTATGCATGATACCGTAATCTAAATCGTGGAGACCTTTTCTATATTCTTCTCGATAAAGATTGAAAAGCTTGTCAATTTGAGCTTTGGCACCTTCCAGATCCCCACGACTTAAGCTATCCGCAAGGACCGTGCTAAATATTTCCCCTTTCTCTTGCAATACAAATGAGGTCTTGCCAAGGTCGACGCGCCGCCTAAATCCCCATTTATCAATGAGATCGATGGGCCGAAATTTTAAGGGTTGATTTAGCTGAACAAAGATTAAGCCGCTTTCAATGGCATGAACATCATAGGCAAGTTTGTAGCCATTAAAAGCCACCACCATCTTTTGTTCTCTCTTAGCACTATGGCGTTGCCGATAGGATGTTAACCATGAAAAATTTGAAAGAAGATCGACAAAAAAAGAGGGACGGAATCGCCTGAATCTAAACAACTTCAGCACGTAATGACGATCGGCGCTTAAAAAAACAGTGGATTGCCCACCCTCGCCTAAATAAGAAAAGGGCTGGCTCAAAATTTTTTCTAGAGTCTCTCTTTCTTTGGCTGAGGGCTGCTGAATAGACCATTCTGGACGGGATGAAATGGGTGAAGTCAGATTGATAGAGCGCAAGTCATCATTAATAAAAAAAGTGCGAACACCGGCAATCAAAAACAAGATTGAGAGACCAAGCAACCAATATCTATATCTAACTTTTTTCATTACCATGAATTTTTCGTCGAGGCTGATTCTTCTTCTTTTCGAATATCGAACTCTAGCTTCCACTTGCGACCATCAGAAGCGGCGCACCAAACTTCTAAAACGCCTAATTCGGTGACGCGAGAATGGATATTAACTCGAATCGTCTTTCCATCCCCTTCGGCTTTGTCTAAACAAATTTCTATAGGATGAAGTTCTGTCAACTCTTGCTTCCATCTCCTGACACTCGTTCCCATAATAGGCTCGCTATTGTCCGACAACTTTGGCGTAGCATGGCTGAAGAAGCGGAATGTTGCTAGCTCCCCAACGACTAAAGCAAATTCTTGATGCTCCAACCGTAGTTCTGTCCCTTCTTCCATTCCAAAAGGGGCTACACAAACAGCTTTGAGTGAAGTTGGAATTCCAGGCACTGCCGGCATTGCGTCTTCAACCCCAATGAAATAGCTGTGGCTTGTGCCACTCTTAATACGAATCGCTTTCCCTTGCCTAGCTTTGCCATAATAGACGGCACCGCGACTGACGGCAAAGTCATACTCAGCTCCCGGAAGAACCTTTACTTCGGGCTTATTCAATTGTTGGGACCACTGATTCAATTGAGATGTCAAGCGATCACGCAAGCCTGAGGATTTTGTAGTACCGCCATTGAACAAAATAGCCGTCGGCATGACAAAATTTTCCATCGTAAGGCGATCGCTCTCCCCTGTCATTGAAAGGAATTTCGCTAGTTGGCTGGAAAAACGGGCGTCCTGAACATAAGGTAGGCCAAGTTGTTGAAATCCTGAGCGGCGCTCAGAGTGTGAAATTTCTTCAGCGCGCACTAAAGGAGAAAAACCATCCAAAATAATCTGATGCGCCTCTTCACATGTGATTTTCGCGGCGAGGGTTCCCCCGATCAGCCTACTGCCTCTCCCCATAACGGTAATGTCAATAGATTTTGGAGGCTTATCTGACAGCAACGTCTCTTTCGCTTGCCGGCAACTATGAATAAGAGATTGAAATTGCCACTCATCAATCTCATGACCCTGTTCCTCGAATTTTTGTTTCACAGCATAAGCCAAGCTCAAATCAATATTATCGCCACCAAGTAGGAGATGGGCCCCTACGGCCAGCCTCTTCAAAGAAAGCTCGCCGCTTTCTTCTCCAACTTCGATTAGACTGAAATCTGTGGTTCCTCCGCCAATGTCAATGACAAGGATACAGTCTCCGACTTTCAGCTTCTTCCGCCATTCATTCGCATGAGCATGCAACCATGCATAGAATGCCGCTTGAGGCTCTTCCAAGAGAATTACCTCGGGATAACCGGCCTTTTGAGCAGCCTCCTGGACTAGTTGTCTCGCACTTGGATCGAAGGATGCTGGTACTGTAATCAGGATCGTTTGTTCAACAAAAGGAGCGTCCATCTTATGGTCCCATGCTTCACGTAAATGTTTTAGCAGCTCCGCACAAGCATCTAAAGGACTCGTTTTGATTAATTTCTCATCTCCATCTTTACTTAGAGGAAGAAGAGGCTCTCGTCGATTTATTCCTAAGTGGCATAGCCATGATTTTGCTGAAGAGATTAAATGTCCTGGCAGTTCAGCTCCTCGAGTTTGTGCATAGCTGCCAACACAAAATGGACGAGAAACATCCCAAGAGATGGCTGCAAGCTTGGCTTGACGCTCTTCCTCTAAAGAAAAATAAATAAATGAGGGCAAAGAAAAGGATTCTCCTTCCATGCCGGCGGCCGTGATCTGTGTAATTGGAAATTGTTCTATCGACGCCTCTTCATCCACTAGACTATAGGCTAGAGTACAATTGGTGGTGCCGAGATCGATCCCAATCAAATATTTCGCTTGAACCATAGATATTTGCCTCTAGCGCACTTCGACTTCGGCAGGCTGGATGACTTCTGCAGCCTGCTCGCCGACTTTTTTTGGGAGAGAGCGCTTGTGGGCTTTCCATCCTTTATGCACAAGAATGCCCGTAAAAGGCGGCTCTTTCGTGACTTTGCCAACAACTTTTATTTTTGATGGGTCATAACCTTGAGGCACTTGAATTTTTGCTCCCTCTTTTTCTTCCATGACCGGTCGGATTGTCACAAGTTCTTCAAGGCACTTTCCGCTATCAGCATGAATTTTTCTCACGGCTGCACCAATTTGCGCATCATTGAAAGTGGAGATGTCTTCTTTAAGAAAATCTACTAGCCGAGAAGTCTGCTGAAGCATCGATAAGAGGCGTAAATGTGAGAAGTCCGACTGATCTTCGGCTTTCATTTCTTTTTTTGCACCTTCGACGAATTGTTTAGCTCCTTCAGGATCTTTCAAAGCTTTACAAAATGCTTTAAATGCCCAAATCCATTTCATTGCGCCTCCGTGGTAGCTTAAAACCCAACTTGCTATCTATGAACGGGTCAGATTCGAATTCTTTTCCTCTGGAAGCTCGCAAAAATAAGAGGGCCATATTAGAAAATATGGCCTTCTTATTTTCAGAGCCCTGGGTGCGAGCTTCTAGAGAGAAAATAATTTCGAATCTGACTGCCTTCATAGGTAGCAAATTGAGTTTAAATTTCTAAAGTGTTATGAACGGGCACCTCAAAAGGCTCATACGTCGATGCCATCTGCCCGGTTTGCATCAAAATTTCAAGAATAAGTGTAAAGAGAAAAAAAGCAAATATAACAATCAACATGGGCTTCCCACCAGGAAGATAAAACCCTTCTTTATGGAGTCCTAGACGATAACGCCCCAACCAAACCATTATCACAGGCATGAGTCCATTCAAAATCGAATCGCCAAATCCGCCTGATGTCTCCAAAGCCACTAAGAAGGCCCTTTCAAATTTCGTAGCAAAAATCAATGTAGGGAAAATAATTAGAGCTCCCAGTGTAAGATTGCCATAGCCTTGTTTTTTTATTTTCAATCCATCCGAAAGAAAATCAAATAATCCCAACGAGATCCCTAAAAATGAAGTCACTATGGCAAAGAATGCAAAGTATTCAGCGATGCTTACGATCCATCGACCCTCAACATGCTCACGTAAAAATTGCGTCGACGGCACACCTTTCATCAACGCCTCTGCCAAGCCTTTTGGTCCTTCAACTGGAACAATACCCAAAATCAAAAGCTGCCATATCGCATAAATAGATAAAGCAACTGTCGTTCCCCCAATCACAGCGATGCGCATCGCCCGCATGTTCTTCTTTAAATAGGGTGTCAAGCTTGGCACCATTGTCTGAAAACTGAAGGCTGTCAATAAAAGCGGAATCGCCATCAGGGATCCAGACCAACGATGATTAAACAAAAGTTCAGACTTCATCTCGGGAATCCCCATGCCGACGAGAGCAAAATAGGCAGCAATCATGGCTGTGAAAAGAATCGCATTCACCCGCCCCACAACGTGGCTACCGAAATAAACCGCAGCACCAAAAATTAAAATAAATAGAAGCGCACCAACATCCTTATGTAGGATAATGCCAAAATAATCGCTAACACCTGCAGCAAGCTGCATCCCTCCAGCTGCCGTATAGGCGACTAAGGAAGCATAGCAGATGAAGAGATATAGACACCAACTCACAATTTTTCCTGGAAGACCTAAAATGCGCGACGTCATGCTGATGATATGCACACCTTCTTCCATCCATAGGCTTACTTCTAATAGCAATAAAGCCGTTAGCGTCATCGCCAGCCAACAAACAGCCATCATCGCTATCGAAGGTAAAAAACCACTTACCCCTGTGGCCACAGGCAATGCCAGCATGCCTCCGCCAATACATGTGCCAGCGACAAGGAATATGGCAGAAATAATGCTTCCTCTATCTACATTTTGCTGACTTTTCACCCAGCCTCCAATCGACAAAAATAAAGGTAAAAGATTAAAGGTAAATGAGAAAAGAAGCAACATTTTATAGAATTCAGAGCCAGTAGCCTGTAATCCTTATTCGACTTCTTATCTTTTTCACCACCGAGAAAAGACAGGGAGATCACAGAGAGGCTGTGAAAAAATTAGAATTCCGGCGATTTTGATGAGTTTTTTTTCTCAGATTTCAAAAAACACCTCCGACTGAAACGTCTCGCACGCCGTTTTGGGAGGCGATTTTTGAAAGATGCAAAAAAGATCATTAAAAGCGCCGCGAATCTCTATTTTTTCACAGCCTCAGAGAGGGTCATCGAGATAAGTGAGCGTTGAGCCTTTCTACCAGCTACCATTTTGGGATTTTCACTGTCTTTTCTCTGGTGGTTGAAAAAAGATCGACTTATAGTGTAGTCGGTAGTCGGAGAAGGCGCATTGCTCACTTATCTCGAGCAGCTTTCTCGATGTTGTCCCTATCTTCTTCTCTGTGGTGAAAAAGATCAGAATTTGGAATAAGGGGTAGCCTGTAATCAGCGTTAGGCCTTCTATTGTCTACTTTATTCTGAATTCTATAATATAACGATTTCTTCTTGGGTCCCGCCTGTAACCCTAAAATTTTTTCCATCGCCTTCAATATAGACATCATGTTCCAGACGAATGCCGAATTCTCCAGGCAGATAAATTCCTGGCTCTATCGAAAAGCAAGAACCCGGCAATAAATGACGCAGATCTTGAGTTTCAAAATTATCAATATTTGCCCCATCTCCGTGATCTTGCTCACCAATGCTATGTCCAGTGCGGTGAGTGAAATATTTTCCGTAGCCTGCGTCTATGATCACATCACGGCAAGCTTGGTCTATTTCCCATCCCATCACAGGCAAATCTTGACTCAAGCGATTTCTTAAAAACATGATGGCAGCATCCCTAGCTTTTTTGATGATATTAAAAATTTTCTCAATCTTTTCCGACGCATGAGGTGCAGCAACTCCAACACGGGTGATATCGGCATAGACAGCCTGTGGCAATTTCCTTTTGCACCATAAATCGATCAAAATAAAATCTCCTTTTTTGATAATCTCGCCTCTCTTATCTGAAGGACTATAATGCGGATCAGCAGAATGGGCATTGACAGCACAAATTGGAGGATCTTGAGAAACGCATCCATGTTTTTCAAACTCCTCCAGGAGAAATTGTTGCACATCATACTCTGTGATAGTCGCCCCGTCTTTAAGATGCGAAGCAATCCAACGCCATGCCCGATTAACTGAAGTATCTAAAACATCAGCAGCTTCTAAATGCATATCAAGCTGCTTTTCGGTCCATACACTGGTATATTTCTGCAGTAAATCAGCGGAACTCACCACTTCAACGCCGAAGCCCCGGATTTTTTCCACGGTCCCTGCATCGACTTTGGAAACATAAGGAATTGCATTTCCAGGGGAATATTCCATGGCAATTTTACGAAAGCCTTTTAGGATTGTTTCTAAATGGCTATCTAATTCTTGCCAGGAACTGTAAGTCATACTTTTTCCTGGCAAATGCTCGAGAACATTCGCTTCGATAGAATGGACGATCTTTATGGGTTCGCCCTGTCGGGGAATCCAATAAAAAAAACGCCTTGTTAGCATTTTTTCTGCTGGAATCTCTAAGATCTTGCATGCCAAAGGATTTGTTTTTCGAAAATCATAAAGCAGCCAGCCGTCATAATTAAAAATCTCTAAAGATTGTTTGATATCTTGTACTTTTTGGGAAGGTTTCATATCGCCCTTTTTAAAAAAAAATTTACATTTTGATTATCTTATGATACTTTGCAAATTGTAGCCGATCCTTAGGGAGGAGTAAATACTCTTCCAATGCCGTGTTCTTAAAAACAAGGTAATATTAGGAGGATTTATGGGCAGTCACATTCCCGCTATTGGCTATGAACCAGGGGCAGAACCGCACCCTCGAGATCCACCGAGAAGCCGTGCATCAACAACTTCTTCAGAATTAAGTATCGCACTTACCGATTACGTTTCTTCCAATGATGCAACCCCTCAAGGAACACCTCGAACATTTACAGCCACAACAGACCTTGAAAATTTTGATCCGAATGAGATCCAGCAAACACTCAATCAAATAATAAGTATAACTCATCAAATCCCTATTGTGTTTATTCAAAATAGATCAGCCAAGAAGAAAAAAAACCACGCCGGTGCTGTTTGCAAAACATTTGTCGGCAAGTTTAATAAGCACATTGGCGATACTGTCAATGAAAACAATGCTAAAATGATGCTTCAAAAAATGCGCATCCTTGGAGGATTGGAATCTTCTACACATAAAGTGAAGATTCCAGATGCCAGGATGGGCTTTTGCATCCTTGCTCAACTCAATCACCCTGAATACAAAATGGAAGCACTGAATTGTTTAGAAGAACTATTGGACCGAGATGAAGAAAAAGAAGAAACCTCGATAGGCCTTGTTTCATTGGCGATAGAATTAATGAAGAGCATGAATCGCGAACTTCTACAAACAGAAATTTTAAACGTCCAAATTAAAATCGCACAAATCTACAACAAAGTCGCCGTTCTTCTTCAACGCCATTATGTTCAAGGACATATCAATGCCATTACAAATGAACTAAAATCCGAATTAAAATCCACAGCAAAAGCCCTGCGAGACCTCAACCGCCTGGAAAATATAAAGCTTGCGTATGAAGTGAAAAGTGCACTCGAAGGAATGCACCGCCTCAAAGATGACCGCAAAGAGCTTTTCGACGTCGCCGAACGTTTCTTTAATTTACTCATGGCAGGAAGCTATGTTGCAGCGGCATCCCAAGGAGATCTTAATGCAATTCATCATGCTTTAAAATCACTAGTAAAAACATTTAAAGGTCTTGATCCTCATTTGCCGAATGCATGGTACAATGGGATTCAAATCCTTAAACGCTTATCAAAAGACGCTTATAGAGATCAAGAAGCCTTGGCAAGGTTACAAGTCATCATTCAAGAAAAATACAAAGATCTCAATTGGAAATTTAGCTATGCTGCGATGGATATTCTTTGTGATATCGCATTGAAAGGCGAATCCCTCACCATCCGTAAACAGGCTTTTTTCGGGATTAAAACCCTTGATCTGATCGGACTCTCAAAATTTGCAGATATCGACGAGCTGACATGTTATCCTGATTTTTCACCGATGGTTCATCTCAAAAAACCAAGACTCAAAAATCCTAACGCCATCTTGCGTCAAGCTTGTGTCAAACATTTAATCGCTATTGCTGATAATGCGCCAGACGAAGAAATAAAGAAGCGAGCCCAATTAATTTTGAAACAACAACGCCAAGCAGAAAACACTAAACATGATAAATTTCCAGTTGGGAGCTAGCAACAGCTTGATGAATTCCCAGCAGGAACAAGTGAATTTATAATTTTGAGCGAAGGCAGAGGCAATCATTCTGACTTCGCTCTTTTTTTTTATACAACTCTCTGGCAACCTTACTTTTATGTAATAAAATTTTATATTTTTAAGTTAATGCTTCACATCGATAATCTTTCTTTTTCTTTTGATTCCCAGGAAGTTCTCAATGCTTTTTCCCTTTGTCTCAGACAAAATGAAATTGGCTGCCTCATTGGCGCCTCGGGATCAGGAAAAACAACGTTATTCAAACTTTTAACAGGCAGATTACCTCTCCAAAAAGGATCCTTTTCCATCAATGGCATTCTACCGCCAAAAGCCCATTCCCACGCGGGATTTATGACGCAAGACCCTTTTTTGCTTCCCTGGCGTACCCTACTAGATAATCTTTTGCTCGGAAAGGAATTAGGCAAAAAACCGAAAGAAAATAAAACCGCATTAAAAGAACAAGGCCAAGCCTATTTGCGAGATGTAGGTTTAGAGGGCTGGGAAAATAAATACCCAGAACAACTTTCCGGAGGCATGCGACAGCGCGCAGCCTTAGCAGCCATTCTATTGCAAAAGCACCCATTATTGCTACTTGACGAGCCCTTCGCAGCCCTAGATGTCTATCATCGTCAACAGATGATTAACTTGCTCTTGACAATCCGTCAACGCTTCGGAACAACCATGCTGATGGCGACTCACGACTTTAGAGATGCCCTATCTCTAGCCGACCGCATTTTTTTACTCGCTCACGGAAAGCTGGTCAAAGAATGGAAGGTTTCTTCAGAAATCCGCAATGATCCTCTGCTATTTCATCATTGCTGCAATGAGATACAGGAGGAATTCAGAATTCTATCTTTCTGTCTTCCTACACAATAGCTTCGATCTTATCAGATAAAAACTGAGGGACCTGCGCAATAGAAATGCGCTCTTGCTGCAAGGTATCCCGATAGCGCACTGTCACAGTCTGATCGCTCAATGTCTGCGTATCGACAGTAAAGCAAAACGGTGTCCCTGCTTCGTCCATGCGTGCATAGCGTTTTCCTATAGTCTGTTTGACATCGAGTTGGACGTTCCATTTCTTGCGCAGATCGACATAAAGATTGCGGGCAATATCAGGCATGCCCTCTTTATCGACTAGAGGGAAGATACCGGCTTTAAGAGGAGCCATCCGCGGATGAAATTTCATGACGACTCCACTTGGTCGTTCTGGATCATCAGTGTAAGCTTCACAAAGCAAGGCTAAAGCTCCGCGATCAACCCCTGCTGAAGGTTCTATAATATGAGGAAAATAACGTTCATTATTTTCTTGATCAAAATATTTGAAACGATCGCCCTGACCGGAATGCTCAGCATGTTGCCTTAAATCATAATCAGTGCGATGTGCAATCCCTTCCAGCTCGCCAAAACCAGGATCTGTAAATGGAAAACGGTATTCCACATCGCTGCTTCCAGCACCCTCTTTGGCATAGTGAGCCAGCTCCTCTTTAGTTTGAGGACGCAGTCTCAAATTATTGGCGGAAATACCAAGAGACTGCCACCATTCATAGCGCTGCTTCCGCCAAAAATTATACCACTCCGTAGCTTCCTTTGGATGGACAAAGAACTCGATCTCCATCTGCTCAAATTCACGTGAACGGAAGATATAATTGCGCGGCGTCACCTCATTGCGGAAGGCTTTGCCTATTTGTGCGATACCGAAAGGCACTTTGACACGACTTGTATCAAGGACATTCCGGAAATTTGCAAAAATCCCCTGAGCTGTTTCTGGCCGAAGATAGGCAATTGCTGATGGATCCTCAAGAGCTCCTACAAAGGTTTTAAACATTAAATTAAATTGACGCGGTTCTGTCAATGTGCCTGGCTGATCAACATCAGGACCTATCACTTCTTTTTGAACTGCGGGCGGAAGTTCGACATAGGAAATTAATGCGGAAGGATGAAGCAGCTCGCCACCTCCTTTTTTTCTGAGGATTTTCTCCGCACGTTTTGTCCAAACTTCCAGTGAATCATCGCCTTCAAGCACACACAACCAACCGAGGGAATGCTGCTCCCCTTTTATCACTGCGATAATTTCTCCACAAAGGAGGTGGTCGGCGCGATAACGATTTTTTGTTTCGCGGCAATCGACCATAGGATCACTAAATCCGCCGACATGACCCGATGCCACCCAAACCTTTGGATTCATGATGATCGAGCAATCAACACCGACCATTTCGATCAAATCCCCTTTGGGACCTATCGTAGGAGCCTGAACAATATCTCGCCACCACGCATTTTTGATATTGCGCTTCAATTCTACACCCAAAGGACCAAAGTCCCAAAAACCATTAAGGCCGCCATAAATTTCAGAAGATTGGAAAATAAATCCTCGGCGCTTGCATAAAGAGACAAGCTTCTCCATTTTTCCTGTAACTTTGACTTCTGACATAGCTTTATCCTTAGATTCCATGAACGTGGGTTATAGGAAAAGAATTCTATCACCTTAAAGAGTTAGAAAGCAAAGAATATGAGAAAATAGATCTAACTTGCCAAGTTGAATGAAATTGCGATAAAAAGAGCTATAAAAAGGTAGTTGCAAAACTCGGTGTTCAAACCCAACTTGCTACCTATGAAGGCAGTCGGATTCGAAATTATTTTCTCTCTAGAAGCTCGCACCCTCGGCTCTGAAAATAAGGGGGTCATATTTTCTAATATGACTCCCTTATTTTTGCGAGCTTCTAGAGGAAAAGAATTCGAATCAGACCCGTTCATAGGTAGCAAGTTGGGTTTCAACAGAGCTTGAATTTTGCATCTACCTCATAAAGGAGCTTTTCATGTTTAGCCGCTTGCTTGCTAATAAAGGCCTTTTTTTTGATTATTTTGAAAAACATGCTGGCATCACTTTAGAAGCTGCACAGGAGCTTCTTTCGTGCATTTCAAATCATCAAAAAATTCCCGAATCAACTAAAATTAAAGCACTAGAGCATGAAGCAGATGCAATCGCTCAGCATTGTATTGAAGCTCTCCACAGAACTTTCATCACCCCATTTGATCGCGATCAAATTTACACCCTCATTTGTCGATTGGATGACACGATTGACAGCATCGACTCTACAGCGGATTATATGATTATCTATCAAATGCAGACCACTACACAAGACCTTCTAGATCTCGCTCATATCCTTGTTGAAAGCGTAAAACAAGTCGAAAGAGCAGTTAAGAGTCTTCGTTATTTAAATGATTTCAATGGCATTCGCGAAATATGCGCAGGCATCCGTCATCTGGAAGGAGATGCCGATGTCAAGCTGTTTACAGCATTAAAGAGCCTGTTTGCACAAGAGCAAGATGCCAAGCAAATCATCAAATGGAAAGAACTTTATGAAAGCCTGGAAACGGCCACGGATCGCTGTGCTGATGTCGCGGATGTCATCGAAGGAATTTTGCTCGAAATTGCCTGAAATCATTAGATCCCTTGCGTAATTCATTGCCCCCTGCCTCTGCCAAAAACCAATTCATTAAAACAAAGTTTTATCCAAGAAAAAAAATTGATCATTCGAATTTTATATTCATATAGATTAAAAAGATATGACTCGGGCACAGGCACGGGCACGTTTTTGTAGATAGGGCAAGGAAATGAATTATGCAAAAGGTCTATTAAAATGAGTATATCCTTATTTCTTGTCACTCTCATCGTCATCATCGCTTTAGGTTTTGATCTCGCCAATGGCTTTCATGACGCCGCCAACTCGATCGCTACCGTCGTTTCCACACGCGTTCTTTCCCCAGTCGTTGCAGTTCTTTGGGCCGCCTTTTTTAATTTCATTGCGATGTTGATCTTTACCCCTAGAGTGGCTGATGCTGTTGCAAACATCGTCAAAATAGGAACGCATGATATAAGTTATGTTTTTGTGATACTTTCAGGCCTCATTGGAGCTATCGCTTGGAATCTTATCACATGGCGTTTAGGATTGCCTATCAGCTCTTCACACGCCATTATTGGAGGCTTAGGTGGTGCGGGAATGGCCTATGCCGGATGGGAAGCGCTTCGCTGGGATATCGTTCTCAACACAATACTTTTTATTGTTTTGTCCCCTCTAATGGGCTTTGTCCTAGGTTCTTTGCTCATGATGCTGTTCATGTGGATAAGCCGAAAATTGACCCCATTAGAAGTTCAAAAGACTTTCAGTAAGGGACAGCTCATCTCTGCAGCCCTTTATTCCATCGGCCATGGCGCCAATGACGCCCAGAAGACAATGGGAATCATTTTAGCGTTGCTGATTGGCTCTGGTTACTTAGAAAGTAGTGCCACATTATCATTAAGTAATCCGCAAACTTCCTGGATTATTTTATCTTGTCAATTGGCGATGGCCTTGGGAACGGCATTAGGAGGATGGCGCATTGTAAAAACGATGGGAATGAAAATTGTAAAGCTGAAGCCTATCGGAGGATTTTGTGCCGAAACTTCAGGCAGCCTAACACTTTTTTTAGCGACCCACTTTGGTATCCCTGTGTCGACAACCCATACAATCACAGGATCGATTATCGGAGTCGGAGCGATTAGCGAACATTTATCCCAAATTAAATGGGGAGTAGCTGCCAATGTCATTTGGGCTTGGATATTGACAATCCCCGCGACGGCACTATTAGCTGCTTTTCTTTTTAAATGCTTTTCTTTAATATAACAGCGTTAATACCCTGATTACAGCAAAGTAATAAACCTTAACCTAGGTATTTTGAAATGCAGATAATGAACCTTTTTCGTTGCTTTTCGTCATATGATCATTCAACAGCAGAAATAGAAGCTCCTAAGACAGCTCTGAAGCCAAATCCGAAAACAATTCATAACCCCTATACCGGAGAGATCGCAAAAAGAGAGGACTTTAAGGTCCAAACGAAAGAAACCGAGTGGTTTGAACGGCAAATCGAAACCTGCCAAATGCAGGGAATTAATACAGAGGACATGGAAAGAGTCCTTAAAACTTGCCACGATTATAATAAGGCACTTCTAGAAAGGAAAAAACAGGAAGACTTATTCGAAAAAGAACGTAGAAAAGGAGAATGGTGCGCCGCTCCTTAAGCGTGCTTCGAACCGCAGAGCGGTTCCATATAGGTAGCCCGGGGATTTTAACCCCTGGTGAATTAGTTCTTTATTCCGTACCCCTGCCCGTGTGCGTGCCCGTGCCCGAAAAGATTACCTCTGAAAACTAAAGCAATATCAAGAAAAAGGTCAAGATTTGCTTATACGTATTGTGGTCCATGTTAGGCAAGATGGTTCGTAGATAAGTCGTGCAAAAGTTAATTTTCGGGCACGGGCACGCACACGGGCAGGGGCACGAAATGAGGGACCAACTCACCAGGGGTTAAAACCCCTGGCTACCTATATGGAACGGCTCTGCGGTTCGAAGCATCCTTAAGTTGATGACATGGGGGCATGGGCACTGGCACATTAGACTCAGGCAGTTACGTGAGGTCTATTATATACTAGCGGCGAGAAGGCCTTTTAGCGTTTCTTTGTCGCGAAGCCCAACAAGACGTTTAATTTCTTTCCCATCTTTAAAGAGAATAAGAGTCGGAATTGAAGTGACTTGAAAGTTAGCTGTTGTCGACTGGGCTTTTTCGATGTCGAGTTTGCCAATTTTAGCTTTTCCATTAAATTCATTGGCCAATTCTTCAACAATCGGTGCAATCATGCGACAGGGACCGCACCAGTCAGCATAAAAATCGACCAACGTCACCCCTTTAGAAACCATATTCTGAAAATTATCATCATCGAGATAAACAATATTTTGTGCCATATGAAAGCCCTCACTTAACTTTAATGATTATGGAGACTTAGTTTCCGCGCGATCTCTTATTTAAAGTTAACAGAATTTTGGGATTATTTCCAGGGTAAAACATAGTGGGCTGATCATTTCCCTGCCCATATTTCCTTGCCCTTGCCCAAAAAATCAAAAAACCTTTAAAATCTCCTCTTTTTTGGATGGCAAAATGACTCATAAAGATACTCATTGGATTTTAGCTTATTACCTATTTACGCCAATTGATGATCCGCAAGGAGAAGTCTCTTTGCATCAGGCTTTTTTGGCTGAAAAAGATGTCTCTTGCCGTGTTTATATTTCCGAACAGGGAATCAATGGGCAACTATGTGCCATTCGAGAGGATGCCCAACTTTACATCGAATGGATGCAGCAGCGCCCTGAATTCAAAACGGTGAAATTCAAGATCCATCCTTATCATGAGCATGTCTTCCCCAGAAAAACGATCAAATATCGCAAACAACTAGTCGCTATTGACACCACTGTCGATTTATCAAATACAGGAGAGCATGTACCACCAAAGCGCTGGAAGGAAATGCTTGAATGCACTGAAGATGAGAAAATTCTGATCGACGTACGCAATGATTATGAATGGAAAGTCGGGCGCTTTGCAAATGCCGAACTCCCCCCCTGCGAAACTTTCAGAGATTTCACCACTTATGCCGATGAGCTAAAGGAAAAAACCGATCCTAAAAAAACTCCTATCATGATGTATTGTACTGGAGGAATCCGCTGCGAACTCTATTCTGCTATACTGAAGGAAAAAGGATTTGAAAAAGTTTATCAGCTTGATGGCGGCGTTATCGGCTATGGCCTTGAAGAGGGTAGCACACATTGGCTTGGCAAATTGTTCGTCTTTGATGATCGTCTAGCCGTTCCTATCTGCGATCAAGAAAGCCCCAAGATCGGCATCTGCCACCATTGCGGTCAGACAAATGACAATTATTACAACTGTGCCAACATGGATTGCAATCATCTCTTTCTATGTTGTCCAGATTGTCTTCAAGAATTCGCCGGCTGCTGCGGCTCGGATTGCATGTCCGCCCCTCGCAGACGCCCCTTTCATGAACAAAATCCTCATAAGCCTTTCAGACGCTGGTATCATTATGAAAAGGACCTGCCTCCAGAAAGCCTTAAACATAAAAAGAACATCAAAGATTAGGTTTTCCTTCTCTGACGGATTAAATCCAATAGACGCCGCTGCGTTGATTCCAATATGACAGTCAGTCCAGGCTTGATCCCCTGCTCTGATAATTCAAAAGCTTTCATCGTATTGCAAATCCGTCCATCCAGACGAATGCCAATCCCTTTGATACCAACCATATTTCCCCAATCGCCGAACATCTCTAAGGTCATTTCGCACGCGGTAATCATAAAAAGAACACGCCTAGGCGAAACTCCATGAACGATCTCAAAAATTTTTCCTCCAATATAATGCACAGTAGGAATAAATAGAGGAATCACCTGGGTTTCAGGAAGTGCATTCACACATTTTCCAATAAAACATTGGCGGCAAACGGGATGATCCGGTGCATGAATGCATGCATCTGTAAATCTTCCTGAAGGGCATTCAAAAGGCTTGTGGCAATATGAAAACCCAACGACAAGTAAAGACTCTTTATCATGTATAAGCTTGGCAAATTCGTCCATATCCTTAAGGCCATAAAGGAAAAAATCTCCATCGCGCACATAAGATTTTTTCTGCCAGACAGATCGCAAAAAGGCCCAGCCATAACGCAAGGGATGCCTTAAAAAGCCTTTGAGGATTTTCCTCTCCTTATCTTTGACTATCATCCATTTCAGGCTTTTCCATTTCAAATGTTTAGCCGTTTCAGGCGTCATTCCAGGCATATCGGGCAATTGATTAAGTCGCTTGATCGATTGCTTAGAAGCCGCCACCCTCGCCCCTTCATCCCAGGCTGCTTCGGCTTTTTCCCAGGAATCATATTCATTCCACATCTTTAATTTGGACATCCTTCACATCCTTCTCGAATCATTTCGAGCCATTCCCGTTGCAAATATCCCGATTCTTCTCGGAAAATTTACAGCGGGAATGGCTCATTTCTATTCCTTCTTCCATTTCATTAAAAAAACTGCTAAAATACTCGGGAAAGTCAATCTTCTGAATGGGACAATGGGAGAACTATTTTATACTATCGTCGAAAGCCCGCGCACTGAAAAGAATGATGTTTTAGTCATTAAAATTCAAGAAGCGGAACGAGACGGCTTTCTATTTAAGCCCTTGCAGAATCAAAGGCCTTTAACTCGCGAACTTTTAAATAGTCTCGCAACAGCTAAAGACACCTCTATTCTGCCATTCCTCATTAAATCCGAAGCCGACTTTGCCAAGGAATGCCGTGGCAGAATCTTGGATGAAAAAAGAGCACATTTCAATTTAATTCACATCCTTCTTCGCTACATTCCCCAATCGCTAAAGTTATTCGCAATGACGGGAAAACTCTATCACAAAGAAAAAGCTCTCACGATCGATTTATTTGGAAAAAACGAATTTTACTATATCGTAGAATCCTCCGAAGAAGGACCAAAGCCAAAAGGCTATATTAAAGCTGGCTCTCAAGAATTCCCCCTCTCTTCCTGCGATTTTATCGGTAGGGGCCCTCCTCATTGGTTTATTAAAGGAATCCAGTTAAAATGTCTTTCAACAGAGATCATTTGGAAAGACTTTAAAGCGGCATTCGAAGGAACCCCTCTTAATCTGGAATCTCTCGTCGAAGATACTCACAATGATCCCACTGCCCCTAGAATTGTGTTTCAAGAGGCTGCTGCCTCAATTTCGTCAAGAGAGCCGCTGCCAATTTTGATCCTCAAAGACCGTTTGGGAGCATTCGCTAGCTTGCAAATGGACTATGGATCCAATGCTTCTTTAATATCCTATGAAGACTCCACTCAAGCTGTTTTTGACAAATCTGGAAAGCCTTTCTGCAAGCGTCAGCAGTCTATCGAAGCTGGCTGGGAAAAAGATCTTTTTGAAACTGATTTCGTGAAGAAAAATATAGGGACAAGCCACTATTATTGTCCTCTGGATAAAGTGGCCAAAAGCATTGCGTTCCTGCTTGAAATCGGTTGGCAAGTACGTGACAGCCAAGGCAACAGGGTGCTGTCGATGCGACATACCGACCTCCATGCTGAAATGTCTACCCAAAATATCGCGATTAAAGGGAAAGTCCATTACGACACATTCCAAGCGGATTTAGCCACTGTCATGGGCGCCTTTAACAGACGTGAACGCTTTGTCGAAATTCTTCCAGGCCATGTTGGCCTTTTGCCTAATCAATGGCAGCAAGCTGACCTCGAATTCCTATCTGAAGAAGGCGAAATTGTCTCAGATACCATCCTGATCAAACGAAATTCCATAGGGACATTAAGCGGTCTTTTTGATTCCCACCCTCAAATAGGTTTGGATAGTATTCTGCAAGGCATGCGAGAAAAAATTGAAAATTTCCAAGGCCTAGCCGAAGCACCTCCGGGTCCAAATTTCAAAGGAATTTTGCGTCCCTATCAACAGACCGGACTTAACTGGCTTTCCTTTCTCTATGAATTCTCTTTTCATGGCATTTTAGCCGACGACATGGGTTTAGGCAAAACCATTCAAGTGCTCGCCTTTCTTTCGCGCATTGAAATATCTGCTCCTGTTCTAATTGTCGTCCCTACATCCTTGATCTTCAATTGGAAAAAGGAAATCGAACGCTTTTTACCAAATTTTCCTCTCCACATTCACCATCGAGAAGGAAGGGGACAGCTCTCTGAAACTTGGCAGCGACCTCCCCTCATCTTGACAACTTATGCCACTCTGCGCTTAGATGCAGCGCTCCTCTCCAAGCTATCCTATGAATGCGTGATCCTCGATGAAGCCCAGGCCATCAAAAATGCCCATACACAGACGTTTAAAGCAGTTTCCATGCTCAACGCCCGCTTCCGTCTATCCATGACAGGAACTCCTATAGAGAATAATTTAATGGAGTTATGGTCCCATTTCAGGTTTCTTATGCCAGATCTTCTCGGCGATGAAGCTTCCTTCCAGGCCGAAATCCAAGCTGGACTCTCTGACTCGCGTTTCCTTAGACGCATTAAAAAGAAAATCCGTCCTTTTTTCCTCAGAAGACGTAAAGAAGAGGTTGCCAAGGATCTCCCTGAAAAGGTCGAGCAAATTGTATGGGTCGAGATGGGCGAGGCTCAACGCGCAGTCTATGAGAACTTTTTGTCTGGAATCCGTGGAAAATTGATCGATAAAATCTCTTCCGAAGGTATCGAAAAACACCGAATGGAGATTCTAGAAGCCATCATGCGGCTTCGTCAAATTTGCTGCCATCCTCTTCTTATCTCTAGTTCTTCTCTTGGAGAGACAGCGGAAAGTGCGAAATTAGAAGCTCTCATGGAAGATCTTGAAACAATCCTCGCTGAAGGCCATAAAGTATTGATTTACAGCCAGTTTACCTCCATGCTCTCCTTAATCAGCAAACGCGTACGTGAAAAAGCATGGAAATATGCTTATTTGGATGGAAGTACTCAAGATCGTGAAAAAGTCGTCAATCAATTCCAAGATGATCCTTCCATTTCTCTCTTCTTGATAAGCCTTAAAGCCGGAGGAATCGGATTAAATCTGACAGCTGCCGATTACGTGCTCCTCTATGATCCTTGGTGGAATGAAGCCATCGAAAATCAAGCCATCGATCGAGCCCATCGCATTGGGAGACAACAGACTGTGATTGCTAAACGCTTCATCGTCTCTGAGACTATTGAAGAAAAAATGATGAAACTTAAATCGGCAAAAAGTGCTCTAGCAAAGGATCTTCTTGGCGAAGAGGTGAATTATCAAGGACTTAGCGCTGACGATCTATTATTCCTACTCAGCTGAAAACACTTACCCATATAATGAAACGCAAAGGCGCAAAGAAGACCTCTCAGTTCTTTCTTTGCGCCTTAGCATCTTTGCGTTTCATTAATGCATGATATAAATCATTGACTAAGCATTTTGTTCGGATTCGTCGATATCAATGCCTTTCTCTAAGATTTCTTGGGCTGTTGCCTTTACAGTTGCTAAGCCTTCGGAAAATCCTAGCAACCGCATAAGATTATCAACGTAGCTTACCTCAGTACTCAATTGATCATTAACGGATTCAAGATAAGCAATTTTCTTAAGAAGTTGAGCTTTAGTCATATGCTCCTCCTTTGTTCCCACACCTCTGTACAATGCAAACTGCATGCCAACTCGCTTGGGCTATACTTTTATCTAACTACACAAATGTTAACAACAGATAAAGAAAGTATTATAATCTATTCAAATGTGAATCTATGATAGAAAATGAAGAAAAACGGCAGGTTTTGTCGATAGTTGCGTCGGAGCATTAACATTGCTAATTTTTTCAAAATCGCTTAACATCCTTTCACTTGAAAACTCAACCGGAAATCTCTTTGTCTAAACATTACTCTGATTATTTCTGGAAAGATGGCAAGCCACAGGGGATTGGAACAACGTCATCTCTTAGCAACGTAACCTATAAAATTATTGCAGATCCCTATTATAAACGCATTTCGATTGAAAAATACATTGACGGAAGCTTCAAAAGTTTGGTTTACGATTCAGCTCTCTTCGATTTTAGAGATTTGAAACCTGATCGTCAAACTGCCTGGCAAAAAATCACTATCAGCGAAACCAAAAATACGATGGTATGTCATCTTCGGAATCAAGATGACCGTCTAGTTGTTATTGAAGAATATTTTTTTGAACACTCTTTATGCCGTGAATGTAAAGCCTATTCACCACAGAGAATTCTGCTTTCCATTCAAAAGATGCACTATAAAGCATTAAACGACTCCTTTAATGGAGTTTTGCTTTATGATGCCAATGAACATCCCGTTCTATATAAACATTATGAAATAGACTCCTCTGGGCAAGAGTTCGCTCAGCTTTTAGAGGAGCAATGGGATATGTTAAAAAAAATTTAACATCAATTTAATTTTAGAAGGCTGATCATGCGCCATCATCAGCCTTCGCACAAATTTAGCGTGTCACGGGCTTATTCATCATAAACTCGTAGTCGGTTTTTGAAATAGGATTTCCTTGATAGAACCAGTCTGTCTTTGAAGTGCCTCCGACATATGTTGTCGTCGGACCATGAAGTTTTCCATTATCCCAAGAAATCTCTTGAACGACATCTTGACCATCTCTATAGCGTCTTTCAATTCCGTTTTTGTTACCGTTGACATACATGACTTCGGCATATTTTTCCCCATGTTGATAGACGCTCGTCGGCCCATGCTGCATCCCATCAGCCCACTGTTCGATCGTATTAGGTTCCCCTGCGGGATAAAATGTTCGCTTTGTTCCTTCTACTTTTCCATCTTGAAAAGGAATAATTTCATTGGGCGAGCCATTTGGATGATAATTGGTACGAGTGGTCAACTGTCCATCTTGAATGGTTTCTGTCGTTAGAAGCTGACCGTAATCGTCACGCACAAGCCGTGTACCTTGAAAGTTTTCCACTCTGCCATCATTCTGATTCGAAGTGCTATAGTAATCGCCCTTCAACAGCCGATCTCCCTGATAGTTTTCAACGCTTTTTGGAGTTCCTCCAAGATACCAGGTCGATATCGTTTTGATGTTTTGCGGCAAATCATAACTCGTTTCACTTTGAGGTGTTCCGTCAAAGAAAAATTCCCCTTCTTTAGTCAAAATGCCTTGTTGATAAAATTCCTTTTTTTGAACCTGAGAACTATGAGGATAGGAATAGGAAGTTTCTCCATCCAGCACTCCGGCAGCGTAATTTCTAGAGACGACAACACCATCAGCCATTGTAGAAACGACAGCACCATGTTCGCCGCTTGATGCCCAAAAGTCGGATGGAACGGCAACACCATATCTGTGAATATAAGTTTGGTCTACAACATCAACGTTCTGTGGACCTTGACGCATACACGCTGTGGAAGCCAAAAGTAAAAAGAAAAATCCTGCATAATATATAGATCGCATAGTTCAACCTGCACTTAGTTGTTTTGCCCGGTAAGGGTTGTAATTGATTTTAAAACATTTTCAACGATGCGCGCGTGTTCCTTATCAACAGTTTCTTGAGCAATCGTCTTTTTTCGATCCCGATAAACAAAACGGAATGTCGCATTCTTTAGCTTCGGCCCTAATTTTTCACTGCGATAAAGATCTAATAATTCAACATTTTCAAGAAGGCGCGAATTCGATGCTTTTACAGCTTCTAAAATAGCCACTATCGGAGCCTCTTCTTTAAGCGTGAGAGTCCAATCTCGCTCCGATCCCGGATACATTGGTATTTCCTGCATCCGACTCAGCGAAATCTTTAAAGGAAAAAGATCATGCAGATTGATTTCAGCAAAAAGAATACGCTGAGGAACATCTAAACGCCGGCTCACATCTGGATGAACCTCACCTAAAGAACCGATCTCCAAATCTCCGGCAAAAATTGAAGCCTGTCTCCCAGGATGCAAAGTTTTCAACCGAGAAGGCCTAAATGCTATTTTAGAAACTTTCAGTTCATCGAACAAATTTTCAAGAATCCCTTTTAAGTCAGAAAAATCATAATCTTTAGGTTTGATATCCCAATGATGTGACCGGGATTTTCCTGTCAGAATAATTCCTGCCATCGACTGCTCTCGGTACTGTTCGCCTTCCTTAAAATGGATGCGTCCAATCTCAAATCCAGCAATGTCATGACACTGATGATCCCAATTGAATTTGACAGCTTGCAAGAGTCCTGGAAGGAGCGACGTGCGCAATACGGACTGTTCAATCGAAGTGGGATTAAGAACTTTTACCCAAAGTTTTTCGGGCATTTCTGATTCTTGGATGATATTGAGAAGTGTCGGACCTATCAGATCGCAAGTCAAAAGCTCCTGAAGACCTTCATTGATTAATCTAGAGCGTATTTCCCGTTCGAAAAGAAAAATGGGAGCATGCGGCGTAACGGAAGGACTTGCCCGGCTAGTCCCTTTGTTGATATTGCCAAAGCCATAAATGCGAGCCACCTCTTCAATGATGTCAATTTCTTCGTGGAGATCGTTCCGAAATGTAGGAATATCCACTGTAAAGACATCCTGCCCATCCCAAGAAAAACGCAATCCCAACCGCTGCAATGTATTTTCAACTTCACTGACACTGAGATGAGCGCCTAAGATTTTATTGATACGGCTCAACCTGCAATGGATGCGATGCTTCGGAAATGTTTTAAGAGCCAAGTCAACGACACCACTACAAATTTCTCCCCCCGCAACTTCATGAATAAGCATAGCAGCCCTATCGAGGACTTGTTGAAGGATATTCGGATCGGTCCCTCTTTCAAAACGTTTGGAAGCATCTGTCATTAGCCCCAAATGTTTACTCGTGCGACGAATTGCCCCTGGGATAAAATAAGCGGCTTCCAATACTAGATTTTTTGTCGACTCGCTAACCTCAGAATTCTGTCCCCCCATAATTCCTGCAAGGGCAACGGGTTTTTCTCGATCACAGATAAGAAGATCCCCCTCATTCAAGATACGCTCTTTCTCATCGAGGGTAACAAAATGCTCTCCTTTCTGCGCTTCTCGGATAACAATGGAATCCCCCAAGAGCATCTCTTTATCAAAGGCATGCAGAGGATGGCCCATTTCCAGCATCACATAGTTTGTAACATCGACAACGTTATTAATCGAACGAATACCGCTAGCTTCCAATCGTCTTTTGAGCCAATCTGGAGAGGGCTTTACGGTGATGCCCTTAATCACTCGGCAGGCATATCTCGGGCACCCTTCAGGACTTCTAATATCAATAGAGACTTCTTTCGCCGCTGGCTTGCCAGAATCCTCTTTTACTCGAATTTCCGGATAACGCACAGGAACACAAAGCGCCGCCGATAGCTCGCGTGCAACACCAATCAGACTCGAACAATGCCCAAGATTTGGCGTCAAAGAAATTTCAAAAATAAAATCGGCATAAAGTTCAGCAACATCCATCCCCTCTTTTAAATGCTCGGCAAACTCGATAATTCCCTCTTGTTGATCTTCAATGCCAAGCTCTTGCGGGGCACAAAGCATTCCTGCCGATTCTATACCACGTATTTTAGTCTTCTTTATCTTGAATGGCTTGCCCGTCTCATCGAGAACTGTTGAACCCACCAAAGCCAAAGCTGTTTTTATTCCCGGACGGCAATTTGAAGCGCCGCACACCACCTGATAGGCTTCCTGTCCATCTGTCACTGTCGCAAGACATAGTTTGTCGGCCTGAGGATGCTTTTGAACCTCAAGAACTTTGCATACAACAATTTTTTCACAGCCCAATCCGAGCTTTTCAACCGCATCGACCTCCAACCCAGCCATCGTCAACGTTTTGGCGATTTGAGCAGGTGTTACGTTCAGATCAATATATTCTTTTAACCAACTTAGAGGAATTTTCATATCAGCACAAAAATTTAAAAATATCGATCACAAGCATATCAAAACTACAATAGAAAACAAGGGAAAACTCAGAAGGATGGAATTCAGAAGTCAGAATGAAGGTAGTCAGTAGCCGGTAGAAAAGCAAACTGCTTTTAGTCCGAAGGACTAAAGGTGCAACAGCCCAGGGCATCGCCCTGGGTAGTCTGTTGATTGAATATTGCAGCCTGAAGGGCTGCGTTTTGGATATGTTTTAGCAGCCTTACAGGCTGTAAATTCCTTTCAATTATCATCCCAGGGCGTTGCCCTGAGCTGTTGCACCTTTAGTCCTTCGGACTATAAAAGCGGTTCGAAAATACATATGAAGAGGACTTCTGCACTTCGCAAAAGGAATTCTTAGCCTTTCTACCGGCTATGGCTACCTTAATGCGTCATTTCCTCTTCTAAGAAGAAAAAGGCGATTTCCTGTCTAGCCGTTTCAGGACTATCTGAGCCATGCACAGCATTTTTTGTAATCGACTGCCCGAAATCTTTTCTAATTGTCCCTGAAGTTGCTTTCTGAGGATCTGTGGCCCCCATAAGTTCTCGATTTTTGGAAATAGCGTTATCTCCTTCTAAAACCATAACAACGATAGGTCCTGAAGCCATATACTCAGTCAACGTTTGATAGAAAGGTCGCTCCTTGTGAACGGCATAAAAGGCGCGTGCTCTTTCTTCAGAAAGTTTCACCTTTTTGATGGCAGCGATTTGAAGACCCGCCTTTTCAAAGCGGGCAATAATCTCGCCAATATGATGGTCAGCGACGGCTTCTGGTTTAATGATAGAAAGTGTTTGTTGCCTTTCGGGCATTGAAACCTCCCCAGCTAAAGCATGCATTGCAAAGGTGCAAAACAAAACTAATAAAAACAACTGTTTCATATCAAATCCCTAAATTATTTGCGATCTTACAAGCTTTTCCAGCAGTTTAGCGGGTACGAGGGCAAATTTCGCCAGACTCAAAAAAGTAAGCGATTTCTTTCGCCGCAGTTTCAGGGGCATCCGAACCATGCACAGCATTTTCATCGATGCTATGAGCAAAGTCGGCGCGGATAGATCCAGCAATGGCTTTTTTAGGGTCTGTAGCCCCCATGATTTCGCGATTTTTCGTAATGGCATTATCGCCTTCCAAAATCATGACAAGTGCTGGACCTGTAATCATAAATGCCACTAGATCTTTGAAAAATGGACGCTCTTTATGGACGGCATAAAAACCTTCAGCTTGAGGCTTAGTGAGATGGACCATTTTTGCAGCAATAATTTTTAAACCTGCTTTTTCAAAACGACTGATAATATCACCAATATGATTTTTGCCTACAGCATCAGGTTTGATGATAGAGAGTGTGCGTTCTTTTGTCATAAATAAATTCTCCTTAAACATTAAATTTAAAGAACAGTATAGCTCACCTGAGAAAATTTTGTAAGAAGAAAGAATCGCAAGAGAGTTCAGAAGACAAAATTCAGAATTCTGTCTCTTGCACAAAGCGACTCAAGCGACCCCAGGGACTCAAGAGACAAAAGCATTCTACTGACTACCGACTACTGGCTACTGCCTACCCTTATTCTGAATTCTGAATTCCTTTCTTTTGAATTTCATTTCGTCAAAAAAAGAGTATCTGGGTATTTTGCAATTATGAACGTTAATCTACATGAATTTATACACTCTCTTTTTTCCCGATTTCGCCCTAAAGAAATCGATGTTCACAAAATCGTCACGGATAGGCTTCGAGCTTTTTCGCAAATGATCATTCCCGAAGTTTTTGAGGCGCTCGAAACTTGCACCGATGGACTGATTGGCTATGAGGCTAAAGATCGTTTAAGAATCCAAGGATTAAATGAAATCTCCTATGAAAAGCCTCCCTCATGGTATCGACTCCTTTTCAAAAGTTATATCAATCCCTTCAACATCTTAGTCTCTATCCTCGGAATCATCTATTATTTCCTTGGCGATACAGATGGAACGATCATTATTGCTATCATGGTGGCTCTAAGCGTAGGCATCCGCTTTTTCCAAGAATTTCGCTCCCATATCGCCTCGGAAAAACTCAAAGCAATCGTCAGTACCAAAGCCACAGTTATCCGTCGAGGAGACCTAATGTCTCCTCCAGCAAAGATTGAAATTCCCATCCAATATCTTGTTCCTGGGGATATTGTCTTCCTTTCCGCCGGTGATATGCTGCCGGCAGATGTAAGGCTGATTTCTTCCAAGGAACTGTATGTCAGTCAATCTGCATTGACTGGAGAAGCAATGCCCGTTGAAAAATTCGATTTACCAGTGTATGTGAAACGTTCGACTTCAAATCTTTTAGAAATGCCTCACATGTGCTTTATGGGAACTAATGTTCTTAACGGCGTCGCCACAGGAGTTGTTATCGCCACTGGCGATAATACCTATTTCGGATCGATGGCAAAAAATATGACTGGCAGCCGTCCATTGACGAGCTTCGATATCGGAATCAATAAAGTTTCATGGCTGTTAATACGTCTGATGTTTTTTATGGCGCCGATTGTTTTCCTCATCAATGCAGTCAGTAAAGGGAATTGGTTTGAAGCACTGCTGTTCTCTCTTTCAGTGGCCGTCGGACTGATTCCGGAAATGCTTCCAATGATTGTGACGGCAAATTTGGCAAAAGGAGCCGTCAAAATGTCTCGAAGTAGGGTGATTGTAAAGCGCCTTAATTCGATACAAAATTTTGGTGCCATGAATGTCCTTTGCACTGACAAGACAGGGACGCTAACTCAAGATCATATCATCCTCGAAAAGCATTTAAGCATTACAGGTGAAGATGATGACGAAGTTTTGAAATATGGCTATCTTAATAGCTATTACCAAACAGGATTAAAAAATCTTTTAGACTTAGCAGTATTGGAACATGGTGAGATCAAGCAGCAATTGCAACTCGACCATGAATTTCGCAAAGTCGATGAAATCCCTTTCGATTTTATTCGACGAAGGATGTCTGTTGTCGTTGAAAAAGATCCTCAAAAACAGATTCTTATCTGCAAAGGCGCTGTCGAGGAAATGCTTGAACTTTGCACACAAGCGAAATACGATACAGAAACCATCCCCTTTACGGAATCAATCAAACGGCAAGCATTACAAGTCAGGGATGAATTGAATGAAGATGGGCTGAGGGTTTTAGCTGTCGCTTATAAAGAGCAACCATCCGATCCTCATAAGGAATATAAGGCACAAGACGAACATTCCCTTGTTCTGATGGGTTTCCTTGCTTTTCTCGATCCTCCGAAGCAGACTGCCGAAGAAGCTTTAGCCGAGCTTCAAAAACTCAGTGTCTCCGTAAAAATTCTCACCGGTGATAATGATATTGTCACTCGAAAAATCTGCAAATGGGTGGGATTGACAGTCGATAAAATATTAAATGGCTCGGATATCGACGAGATGAATGACACACAGCTCAGAGAAGCTGTGGAAGAAACGACAGTATTTGCTAAGCTTGCGCCTTTACAGAAAGCGAGGATCATTTCCATGCTAAAGGCCAATGGACAAACCGTAGGCTATCTTGGAGATGGTATTAATGATGCGCCTGCTCTTCGGGAAGCTGATGTAGGAATTTCTGTCGATACGGCCGTCGATGTCGCCAAAGAGTCGGCTGATATTATCATGTTGGAAAAGAGCTTAATGTTCTTAAAAGATGGCGTTGTCGAAGGACGTATTACATTTGGAAATATCATTAAATACATCAAGATGGCAGTAAGCTCGAATTTCGGCAATGTCTTCAGTGTATTGGGAGCAAGTGCCCTCTTTCCCTTTTTACCAATGCTTCCACTACAGCTGCTCGTTCAAAATCTTCTCTACGATATTTCGCAAATCACTATTCCCTTCGACTCAGTCGACGAGGATTTTTTGAAAAAACCTCGCAAATGGAATCCTCAGGGCATCGCAAGATTTATGACTTTTATCGGACCAATCAGTTCAATCTTCGATTATACCACCTTCGCTATATTGTGGTTTGTTTTTGCCGCCAATTCCATTGAAAAGCAATCACTGTTTCAAACGGGATGGTTTGTAGAGGGGCTTTTATCACAGACTCTCATTGTGCATATGATTAGGACACAAAAAATTCCTTTCATCCAAAGCATCGCTTCATTGCCTCTTCTTTTGACAACGGCACTCATTATGGCAATAGGAATTTATCTCCCCTACACATATGCAGGAACAAGTATTGGCTTAACCCCCCTTCCTCATAGCTACTATTATTGGCTGATTGCTACCCTGATTTCTTACTGCGTATTAGTCCAAATCGTCAAAAAATGGTTTATCCGCAAATTCAATTATTGGCTTTGACCCCTGCCCCTGCCTAAAACCGATTTATTAAAATAAAATTTTATGCAAGAAAAAAAATTGATCATTCGAATTTTATATTCATATTGATCAAAATGATTCGTTGATATGATTCGGGCAAGGGCAAGGGCACGCACACGGGCACGTTTTTGTAGATAGGACAAGGGGTTAAAGCTTGAAATCGACTCCTAAATAAGTTTTGCGGGCAAGCTCATTGTTGACAAGCTCTTCGACTGATCCAGAAAAGGTCACCTTCCCTTCCGATACGATGTAGCTACGATGGACAACAGAGAAAATTTCTCTCGCATTATGGTCTGTAATGAGGATGCTAATATTTTTTGCTGCAAGATGAAGGATCAGCTGCTGAACTTCAGCAATCGAAATAGGATCGATATTAGCAAAGGGTTCATCAAGAAGTAGAAACGTTGGATTTGTCACTAATGCGCGCGTAATCTCCAGCCGTCTCCTCTCTCCTCCAGAAAGAGCTTGCGCTTTCTTTTTAGCAAGAGGGGCTAAATGAAGCTCTTGAAGCAACTCCTCGAGCTTAGCATTACGTTCAGACCGGCTCAATGGCAAAGTCTGCAAAATACATAGAATATTCTCTTCAACCGTCAGGCTTCTAAAAACAGAAGGCTCCTGAGCCAAATACCCCATTCCCATTCGAGCGCGCTTATGCATCGGAAAGCGGGTAATATTTTCGCCATTGAAAAGCACTTCACCGCCATCAGGCTTGATAAGGCCCACGGTCATATAGAAAGCCGTTGTTTTCCCTGCGCCATTGGGACCCAAAAGACCGACAATTTCTCCCTGATGTACTTCAAAGCTCAATCCATTGACGACTTTTCTGCCGCCATATGTCTTGACTAATCCACGCACCTCAAGGCAGGTTTGAGAAGAGTTCATATTAGGCTTCCTCCTGATTCTGAAAAAATTCCACTTTCTCCTTATCCAGAGAAAATTTACGCCGCAACTGTTCCAGCTCATGTTCAGCAAAACTGAAACGCACATCCCCCATTCCCTGAATCGATTCCTTCCGCGTTGCTTTGTCTCTAACAATTTTCAAGGCTGGAGCGCTGGCTTCAAGATTGTTTGTCTTATCGAAGAAAAGTACGCGGTTTCCGGGTTTGGCTTTAAAGATCATTTCTTGGGAGGAAAGAGACAATTCCACACGATCTGCTAAAGCATATTGAAGAACGATTTTCGTTTCATCGTCGTGAGAAGGAAGCTGATTGAATATCCTGACATTTCCTAAAAGAATAATTTGGGCCGGAATGATTTTATTCTCCCTATATTCGTATCTTATTAAAGCCTTATCAGCGAATACATCTCCTTTGACATCTTGAAAAAAAACCTGTTTTTCAGGGAACGGATGACCGTTGGCATCCAGAGGGCTATAAAGCTTCGCCTCCATTTTCTGGTGGTCGACAGAAGCTTTTCCATAGCAGGTAAGCACACAGGTAGGATTGCCATCCTCATCGGCATGCGTTAAAAGGGTATTTTCATCGACTTCGATCTTATGCAGCTTCTTTTGCCCATCGATCATATGTTGGCTAATTCTCATCTCTTTGTCGGTCTGTAGCTTGCCCATCCCCTTCTGATTGATTTTGACGGCATCCTTGAGAGTGAGTGTTCCAGAAATATCATCCCAAATGAGTGTCTCTGCAGAAAAGTCAATTCCTTCCTTTTGCGCCGCCGCAAGAACCCCTCTAGGGTGAGTAAAAATGAGTTCTCTTTTGATTGTATTGACAGAGATTTGACACGCCTGGATCCTGTTCCCTTGGCTATTAGTCACTTGGCAAAAACTATTCTGACCATCTCCTGTGAGAGTAATCACTCCAGATGCCTTTGCCTTAGCTGGTACAAAAGCCTCATCAAAGAGATAGCTCGCATGCTCTCCAACGGCAATGTAATCATTATTATAGCCGATAGTCACTTGGTCTTCTGCTTTAATCTCTCTAATACACGTGTTTAAATGGTTTTTGGCGCCAGCTTTATTCTGATTCAAATAAAGATCCATGCGACGGCTTTTGACGACAAGCGGAATGCATTGGCCTTTCTTATTAAAACCGCTTTCCCTATAAACCACTTCCGGCTGTTCTTGATCGCTCAAAAAACATCCACGATAGGTTCGGCAATCAAAGCTAGCTTTAGAGCATGAAAGATTCCCCCCATTATTTAATGCGATTGCGACATGGCCATCCATTCGCAATAATCCGAATGGCATCTTTTTTACTTCTGGTAAAGATGTCAATACGATCTGGTCTGCTCCTACCTTGCCAAGTTCATGCTCTATCACAACATGGTCCTTAAGGATGATTTTTTTTGCATTGCCGCCATTCGGATCGAAAGACTTGCTTGAAAGCAAAAGCTCGACATGCCCAGCTTTTCCACTCATTGAAGGTCCTAATCGGGTTGACGCTTGATCCAATGAATGGCCTGGAGCTAGATAACGGGAAATTTTTACATTTTCAGCGATCAAGAGCTCATTCTGATAATGGTATGTCGCTGTATCCGCTTGAAGAAAAAGAACTCGTTGAAGTGGATGATCGGAATTGCCTTCTGGTAAAGAAAATATCCCTTCCTGGAGATAGCAGACAGCATTTTTTAAGTGTTCAATAACTGCTGTGCGTCCACGGCTGCGCTCAAAATCAATATCAGCACTGTCACTAAAAACGCGCAATTGTAAACGCTGTCCCTTCTCGAAAAAGAGCACATCCTTTTGCAAATTGAGCCGATGCTGATTTGAGGTCTGCGCCTGCTGTTCCTCTCCTTCAACCTTTTTTCCCCCTTCTATCAGCTTGTAATAAGCCATCCGGTCCTCATCATTAAAATGGCCTAGAGTCGTAAAAAGAAGAAGAATAGAGCCTGCAAACGCTGCCAGCAAAATGAAGTAAATCGAAGGAAAATGCATAAACACATCAAGCTTGGATTTTCTGCGTTTATGCATAGAATTAATATGCCTGAATAATGCGATATAAGCGTTCGACGACGGATAGCAATGCCGGCAGCTCCTTGAAATCGATCACGCTCGACGCATCGCTTTTGGCCAGCTTCGGATCAGGATGGGATTCAATGAAAAGGCAATTGGCACCAGCTGCAATCGCTGCTTTCGCAAGCACTGGAATAAATTCGCGTTGCCCCCCTGAACTATCCCCTTGCCCTCCGGGAAGCTGTACTGCATGCGTCGCATCAAAACATACTGGCACCCCGAAGCTTTGCATGATGGGAATGGCTCGCATATCGCTGACGAGATTATTATAACCAAAAGTCGAGCCGCGGTCAGTTAATATCACATTGGGATTGCCTGAAGAACGAATTTTCTCCACAGCATTTTTCATATCCCAAGGCGCCATGAATTGCCCTTTTTTTACATTAACAACTTTTCCTGTCCTTGCAACAGCCACAATTAAATCCGTTTGTCGACAAAGGAAAGCAGGGATCTGCAAAATATCGCAAACTTGGGCTGCAGCTTCTGCCTCATGGATATGGTGGATATCGGTAATTACAGGAACATCAAATTCCTTTTTTACTCTTTCAAGGATACGCAAACCCTCTTCAAGACCGGGTCCGCGAAATGAATGAATGGACGAACGATTCGCTTTGTCATAACTCGATTTAAAAATGAAGTTAATTCCCGTTGAAGCGAACAGTGTTTTTAAGGTTTCAGCGGCACGCATGCAGTGATCTTCACCTTCGATTACACATGGTCCCGACATCACAGCCAATGGATGGCCTTTTCCGATATAAAAATTTTTTACTTTAATAGCTTGGGTCATATTCATTTCCTATGAAAGATATTTCGTCTAAGCGAGAAACGCTTTGAAAAACAGGATGAGAAAACGTATGGATCAACTCTCGAACGTCAACTCTTTGCTTTTGTTGGCTGTTCTGAGGGTGAGGAATGATAAGAGAAGAGCAAAGATCTGCCAATGGAATAAGCACAAATAACCGCTCACGCCATCTTGGATGAGGAATTTCCAATTCAACCGTATCATGATACTCACTCCCATAAAATAAGATATCAAGATCAAGGGTCCGGGGAGCATTCTTAGGTTTTGGGCATTTTCCGTGTTCTTTTTCGATTTGCTGAAGCTTCTCAAGGAGATGAGATGCGCTGAGAGTTGTCTTAAATTTGCATACAGCATTGACATAAGGAGACTGCTCTAGGTCGCTAATCGGAGAAGTCTTATAAAAATGCGAAAGTTTTAAATCGGCAACTTCTGGCAAGGTTGCCAATGATCTAATAGCAGAGCGCAATATGGAAGAAGTATTTCCGATATTTCCTCCCAAACCTATATAGACATCATTACTTTCCGCCACTGTCCACCTTATTTTTAATCGCATTGACCACAGGCTTACACCCACCGTCATTAACTTAACCGCTTTTGTAGTCCGAAGGACTAAAGGTGCAACAGCCCAGGGCATCGCCCTGGGTAGTCTATAGATTAAATAGGCAGCCTGAAGGACTGCATTTTAGTTATGTTTTAGCAGCCTTACAGGCTGCAAATTCCTTTCACTTATCATCCCAGGGCGATGCCCTGGGCTGTTGCACCTTTAGTCCTTCGGACTACAAAGCAGTTCGAACATGCTTAAGTTAATGACATTGTTCTGAGCCTGGGGGAGGGAAATATCAATATCGATCATAAGCGAACGCAGAGGATGCCCCAAGTTTAAGAAGATATCATAGCGCTAAAATTTAATATATTTCCACTAATAACTGAAATTTGCTTGAATTTATGGCGCGCTAAAGTTAAGATATCACTTAATTTTTTGCTTTTGGACTGATAGCTCAGTGGATAGAGCACCCGCCTTCTAAGCGGGTGGTCGTAGGTTCGAATCCTACTCAGTCCGTTTTTTGAAAGAATAGGATTTCGAAAAAGCAGAATGAATCCACGCTGCGTTTTAAGGATAATTCGTATTCGAGATGGTTTTCTCTAAAAATTCGCAAAATTAAAAGGGCAATCGTGGATTAAATGATCTAAGCCCCTTCAACAGGAGATCCATTTTCCTCGAGAATTTCCAAGTTGACGCGAATTCCATTTCGGCTGGCAACAGACATCAATAGCGTACGGATCGCATTGATGGTTTTGCCCTTTTTGCCAATGATTTTGCCAATATCGGATTTCTCTACAGAGAGTTCAATGATTAGCGTCTGAGTGCCTCCGATCTCGTTAATCTTTACCTTATCGGGATGGTCGACTAGGTTTTTGACTATATAGGCTACAAACTCTTTCATACCTCGATCCTCTTTCAAGTATAAACTGGTTTATCGTCTCTTGAGCGATTGCAATAGCGTTGCCTTTGCCCTTAAACCCAATGCTCACTTGTCACTAGGGAACAAGTAGGGTTAATTTAAGGGTAACGTATTGCACTATATTCGGCTAGAGAAAAAAGATACCCTTTTGTCTCTCAAATATTTATACCTTTATCCCCAAAATCTTTGATCACTTGGCGCATATCTTCCGGAATTTCTGCTTCAAATGCCAAGGACTCCCCTGTCAATGGGTGATCGAAGCGCAAACGATAAGCGTGGAGCATTTGCCGATTTAATCGATATTTGGCATTCCAGGAAGGATTTCCATACACTGGATCTCCAAGCACAGGCGCTCCTCGATATTTCATGTGGACGCGAATTTGATGGGTTCTTCCCGTTGCAATCACGACCCTTACCAAGCTTAATTTTCCATTAGAAGCTAGAGCGCGATATTCTGTTAAAGCATTTCTTCCCCCTTCTTCAACAACCGCCATGAGCTTGCGTTGAATGGGATGGCGTCCAATGGGAGCGTCGATAACCCCCTCATTCAAATTCCCAATACAAATCGCTAAATATTCTTTATAGATCTTGCGCTCTGCAAACATATCCATTAGACGCTGCTGAGCACGGGATGTCTTAGCGGCAATTAATAAACCGGAAGTATCTTTATCCAGGCGATGAACGATGCCCGGGCGCCATTCCTGGCTAGAGGAAGAAGAAGGATTAGCTAAAAGTCCTTGACAATGAAAGAGTAAAGCATTAACGAAGGTTCCCGTCCAATTCCCGGGTGCGGGATGGACAACCATGCCAGCCGGCTTATCGACGACGAGCAAAGCATCATCCTCGAAGAGGATTTTTAAAGGAATATTTTCAGGAGAAAGGGTTAATTCTGGCGTCAAGACATATTCGATTTCGATTTCATCGCCGCTTTTTGGCTTAATCCTTTTTTTTACTGGTACGCCATTGAGCAACACTTTGTGCTCTGAAATGAGATATTGAAAATAAGTTCGCGAGCCAGCGGTAGACAAACGACTTGCTAAAATTTTATCCAAACGCTCGCCAGCTTCGTCTTCAGCGATGAAAAATGAATCGATCTCTTCTTGCATTAAAAAAATTCAGGATAAAGGAGTGGGAAACAATACTAAAGGAACTTTTTGACAATGATAATCAGGCGCAATCTTTCGAAGAAGACTGTAAATATTCGATTCAAGCAGAACAAGGTCCTCTAAATCTATCTTATCGCCAATAAGCTTACCCAAAAAACGCTTTCCTTGAAAGGAAACCTCTCTTAAGTAATTTCCTTCACCTTCTTTGAGAAATAATTCGATGATTTGAGGATTACTAGATTTTAAAGCCAAATCAAAAGCACTATCGACTGGGAAGCCAAAAAAAAGAGAAATATCCATTATCCGTTTCTTCGCCCTTCATCCATTAATTCTTTTAGCTTGTCTTGATGGTGCTGCATATCATTGCAAATATCCATAGCAATCCCTTCCATCATCATATTATAGAGCTTGGGAGACTTCTTTTTCAGATCTGCCATCGAACTTACCGTCGTTGCACCCGATAATTCCATGGAATTGGCTCCTCCCGCAGCCGGATTGGATGCCGAAGAACTTGCTCCTGCTACACTAGGAACCGAAGGAGAAGAATGCACTGGAACTGACATAGAGACCTCTTATAATGATGAAAGCTGTTAATGCCAATTCATTAACAACTTTTATAATAGCATATTGTAGATTATTATTCAATTCGACAAACCGAAGACCCTGCAATTCGAAATGCAAAATAAAATTTTACAAGATAAGCAGGAGCGGCTTCGCCAATAGGATAAACGAAAAACAAACAATTTTTTCATCCTGCCGGCGAAGCCGACCCTGCTCATCTTGTGAAATTTATTTATTAATTATTATCCTCATCATGCTCAAATGATTTTGAAAACGCTATTTTTATCATACTTATTTATACACAAATGCAGGCCGCATCCAAACAGGATCAAAAATTCGAAAAATTTACAACGATTGAGAATCTAGGAGATTTTATTGCAGAACTTGAGAAACGGTAAGCTTACCCTCCAGTAGTGTTAGAAGACTCTTTTACTATTTTTTGCAAAATTTTTGATATTTAACCTTGTCTTTAAAGATGTAAATAAATTATAAGCATGAATCTCTAATTTAAATTTTAAAAAATTAGAGAATTAAAATTATTTTTTAAAAGGAGCTCGATTATGTTGCCACTACAAGGATCAGGACTTATGTCGACAATGGAAACTTTTGCATGGCAAGAGAAAAGAAAACTTGATGATGTTCAAGCAGACTTTATGTCTTTAAGGATGGATAAAGCGTGGGTAATGAACCATCCAGAGGCAGACCCAGACTTTAGTAAAAAAGATCTTTTAGTTTCGTTACAATGGCTTTATTTCTCTAAAAAAACGCCAAATCTCATTACACTGCAAGATGAAGAATCTTTTGAATTTGCCAAATATGTAATGAGCAAGATTTCGAATGAGATTGCCGGTTTATCTGATAGTGATTATGCAAAAATGCAGAACGCAGGCCGAATGAATCGAGTCTTCGAAGAATTTTCTACGGTTGAGAATCTGGAAAAATTAATTGCACAACTTGAGAAAAATTAAGTTTATTCTTTAATTTTTATAAGAGTGTTAGATTTTTAACACTCTTTCTTTAGATATTTAACCTTGTTTTTAAATGTATAAAATAAATTATAAAAATGAATCTCTAATTTTATTTTAAAAATTAGAGGATTAAAATTATTTTTTTAAAAGGAACTCTATTATGTTGCCACTACAAGGATCAAGACCTATGCTGCAAACAGAAACTTTTGCATGGCAAGAGAAAAGAAAACCTGATGATGTTGTATACCACTTTTCGAAGCTAATGGAACAAAAAGCGGTGTACATGAATACAGACGCTAACCCAGACTTTAGTAAAGAAGATCTTTTAGTTTCGTTACAATGGATTTATTACTGTAAAGAAGATCTCGTAGCAATGCAAGATGAAGCATCTTTTGAATTTGCCAAATATGTAATGAGCAGGACTCCGAATGAGATTGCCTGTTTATCCCAGCGTGATCATGCAGAAATGGAATGCGCAGGCCTAGATCCTCGAGATTTCGAAAGATTTGCAAAGGTTGAGAATCTAGCAAAATTTATTTCAAAACTTGAGAAAAATTAAACTTGCTCTCTAATTTTTATAAGAGTGTTAGATTTCTAACACTCTTTTTATTCCTCTACCCCTTCATGCCCTCTAAAATAATCGAGGATCACTGCTAGATCAAAACCCCGTCGAATCAAAGACGCAATCACTTTTTGCCTTTCCTTAAAATTATTCAGATTGCGCTGTCGATAGCGCGTTTCAAGCAAATGAGCTAGTGCCTTTTGCTGCTGCCCAGGATGATTTGCTTTTTCGAGGGCTTTTGCAGCAAATTCCTTAGAGATTCCTTTTCTCGAGAGTTTTTGAGCGATCATTCGAGGACCTAACTTTCGCTCAACTTGATGACGCACAAAGCTTTCTGTCCATTGCTGGTCATTGATATAACCCAATTCACAAAACTCTTGGATAAGCTTTGCAGTCGTAGACTCAGAAACAAGACGCTCTTCCAATGCTCGCTTCAGTGCGGCTGAAGGAAGGCTTTGGGCAGCAAGACGCCTAACAGCATATTGCTTCGCTAGCCGATATTCGAGGGAGAAAAATTGATTAGAGAGTTGTTCAAGAGACTCACATCCCTCAAAAGAGGGCTTCCTGCCAAAAATGGAAGTATGAACTTCTCGCCAAACCTCGCCATCGCAACAGATTATCAAGACCTCTCGGCGCTCTGGATGAAGTTCGCAAGTAATTTTCATTTCATTACTATTTAGTGGGCACAACCTTTTTAATTTCTTTATTGGACATGCGCATCCCTTTTGCTGTCGTACCTTTAATGGATACCTTATCCAATTCAAAGGTTGTTTTAGTGATCTTCTGCTTCACTTTAGGAATAAATTGCAATTCTGCAACCACTTGAGGCTTGGTTGTCAGAAAGACTAATTCCATGCCCTCTTCAAAGTAGCGATAGCTCTTTTCAAGGATAAATTTGCTGACAATAAAACGCTTAGCATAGCAAAAATGTTTTTTTGGATCCTTGTAGATAACGCTAAAAACACTCTTTTTATCTGCAATGCCGACATAGACAGCTTTATTGTTTTCATGATGGACATACTGTTTCTCAGGAATATTGATCACTGTATATGTTCCATCCTTAAAGAAAAGCAACAGCTTGTCAAAATTCGTGCATTCAAAGGTATTGTCCCCTGTTACCTTGGTCCCTACAAAACCTGAAACAGGGTCAAATCCGACTTTCAAGGTACGTGTTTCAATCGCACGCATATCGATTTGTTGAATGGCTTGAATCTGAGTTTTTCTAGGAAAATCTCCGCCATATTTATTCAAAAGACCACGAAGATAGTCAGCTGTATATTTCTTGATGTTTTTCAGCTGCTTTTCGACCCCATTTAAGAGTTTTTGCGTATCGGCGATTTCCTGCTGATTTTTATCGATATCAAAACGTGAAATGCGCCTAATAGGAATACTGAGGAGCCTTTCACGATCTTCATAAGTAGGAATTCGGCTAAGTTTTTCATGAAAAGGCTCTAAACTTGCTTCGATTGTCGAATGAATTTTCTCATAGGAAGCGATGTTTTCAATTTTCTTATAAAGGCGGTTTTCAATGAAAATCTGCTCTAAAGTCTTTTCGAAGATTTTTTCAAGAAGCTTAGACTGCTCAATTTCAAGCTCTCTCTTCAAATACTCTTGCAATTTTTCGACATGCAAACGGAGAATCTCGTGGACATCCATCTCGCAGGGTAAATCTTCGTTGATCACCACAATTTGTGAATTCAGGGCCACTTCACATTCGGTATACGCATAGAGGGAATCAATCAAGTCTTGGGCATAATGGCCACGAGGCATCTTGATCTCAATCTCAACCTTATCGGAAGTATAATCATTAATCGCTTCGATTTTAATCTTTCCGCGTTTGGCGGCTTCGTCAATCGATCGAATCAATGATTCTGTCGTCGTTCCATAACAAATTTCTCTGATCACCACAGTCTTAGGATCTTGAATATCGATCTTTGCACGCAGCTTAACTTTTCCCCTGCCCTTCTGATAATCAGAGGCGTCCATAATTCCACCCGTAGGAAAATCCGGCAAAATATCAAGTTCCTCGCCATTCAACAAAGCAATTTCCGCTTGAAGAAGCTCCACAAAATTATGGGGTAAAATATGCGTAGCCATGCCGACAGCAATGCCATCGGCTCCTTGCATGAGCAGGAGAGGAATTTTAGCTGGTAGACGAATAGGCTCTTGATAGCGACCGTCATAAGAGGGAATATACTCTGTCAAATCTGGATTGAACATCGTTTCCTTGGCCAAGGAAGAAAGCCGCGTCTCAATATAACGTGAAGCTGCGGCAGGGTCGCCAGTGAAGATATTTCCAAAATTCCCTTGCAGATCAAGCAAGAAACCTTTGTTTGCCATATTGACTAGAGCTTCTGTAATCGGAGCTTCTCCATGGGGGTGAAAGGCCATTGTCTGCCCAGCCACATTAGCCACCTTATGAAGCTTCCCATCATGCATCAGCCATAGTTTATATAAAATTCTACGCTGAACGGGCTTCAAACCATCGAGAACATTAGGGATCGCACGGTCTAAAATAACGTAGGAGGCATATTTTAGGTAATGAAGCTTCATCAGCTGCTTGACGTCTTCCATCTCTTTACTCTCCTTCAGCAACCGTCAACAGCTCTTTATCAAGAACTTCTTCATTGATGAGATTCTGCATGATAAATTGTTTGCGCTCAGGCGTATTCTTTCCCATGTAAAATTCAAGCGTATGCTTAATATCGGAAAGTGTATTCACTTCAACAGGAACAAGCCTGATCTGCTTGCCGATAAATTGCTTAAATTCCGATGGAGAAATTTCTCCCAACCCCTTAAAGCGGGTCACTTCCATCCCTTTAGTTTTCTTTAGCTTCTCCATCGCTTGTTCGCGCTCTTCCTCAGAATAGCAATAGAAAGTCTTTTCTTTGTTACGTACCTTGAAAAGCGGAGTCTCCAAGATAAACAGATGGCCATTCAATACAAGGCCTTCAAAGTAAGTTAAAAAAAATGTGATGAGCAAATTGCGGATATGCATGCCGTCAACATCGGCATCGGTCGCCAAAATCACCTTGTTGTAGCGCAAATTTTCGATATCGTCTTCAATGTTCAATGCACTCATCAAATTAAACATCTCTTCATTTTTATAAAGCTGGTCCTGCTTCATTCCAAACACATTCAACGGCTTTCCCTTGAGCGAGAAAACCGCCTGCGTTAAAGGATCTCGCGAGGCGACAATAGAAGCACTGGCTGAATCCCCTTCTGTGAGGAAAATCATCGAATCTTCTCCACGCCCTGAATTGTCGTTATAGTGATATTTGCTATCGCGAAGCTTAGGAATTTTAAATGAAATTTTCTTTTGCTTCTCTTTAGCTTCTTTTTTTACCGCAGCCAGTTCTCGACGAAGTTTTTCATTGAAAACAGTCCGTTCAATAATCGCATTCGCTGTAGCCGGATTCTTGTAAAAAAGATCGATGACAGCTTCTTTAATTTCCTGGACTAAGGGAGCGCGAATTTCAGTATTACTAAGCTTGTTTTTCGTCTGTGATTCAAAAACAGGGTCTTTAACTTTTACCAGGATTGTCCCCACAATCCCCTCACGAACGTCAATGCCCTGGAAATTCTTTTTCGCATATTCATTCACGCCCTTTAACAAGCCCTCTCTAAAAGCAGAAAGATGAGTCCCTCCATCCGACGTATGCTGTCCATTGACAAAGGAAAAATACGTCTCTCCATAACTCTGCGTATGCAAGAACGCAAATTCAAGATGTTTCCCACAGTAATGAAGGGGCTCATAAAGCCTATCATCGGGCACTTCTTGATTAAGAAGGTCGAGCAGACCATTTTTCGACTCGATCGTTTCTCCATTAAATTGAATCGCAAGTCCAGTATTCAAAAAGGCATAATGCCATAGCCTTTTCAAGATGTATTCTTTTTCAAACCGAAATTTTTTAAAGATTTCTGTATCAGGAATAAATTCAACATATGTCCCAGCAGGATCGCTCGTCTTGCCACTTTTCTCCTGAATTTTGATCCCTTTAGAAAATACAGCTTCGACATACTGCCCATCGCGATGGCTTTTCACACAGAAATGGCTCGAAAGCGCATTGACAGCTTTAGTACCAACACCATTCAATCCCACGGAAAATTGAAACACATCGTCATTATATTTAGCGCCTGTATTGATCTGACTAACGCATTCGACAACCTTTCCTAAAGGAATTCCACGCCCAAAATCCCTGATAGACACCTTACCCGCTTGCTCGTCAACATCAATAAGGATTTTTTTTCCCTGTTTCATGATGAATTCATCGACGCTATTATCAATCACTTCCTTGAGCATGATATAAATGCCGTCATCAGGATGTGAACCATCTCCTAAACGGCCAATATACATTCCCGATCGCAAACGGATATGACTTAAAGCATCGAGAGTTTTAACGCTGCTTTCGTCGTATTGTTTCGCCATAATTTATCTTTATTGAATTGAGTAAATGTCACAAAAACAGAAAAAGAATACAGAAAAACAGAATATCGAATATATGTAAAGAATGGAAGGCAGAATTCAGAATTCGAAATGAGGAGCAGTCTGTAGTCAGTAATCTCTATGTTGCTTCTTTTTTCACCACAGAGAAAAGACAGTGAGACCACTGAGAAGGTACCAAAGGCAGAATTCAGAATGAGTCAGTAGTCGGTAGTTGGACGACAGTTTGTTATAGCCCGAAGGACTAAAAGTGCAACAGCCCAGAGCATCGCCCTGGGGAATGATTAAAAAAATTGCAGTCTGAAAGACTGCAGGGAAAAAGAATTGTCCATAGACAAAAAAGGCCTAAACAGACAGCATAGTCGAAATTTATTTGCGCTCAAACTATGAAAACAAATGCTCTAGAGCAATTTAAAGACAAATCAATCCTCATCACAGGTGGCACTGGCAGCTTTGGACGCTGCCTCGCCAAACGCCTTCTTGCAGAAAGCCAATGCCTTAAGGTCATTATCTTTAGCCGCGACGAATGGAAGCAATGGGAAATGCGGCAATCCGAACCTATTTTCGACCACCCTAAAATCCGCTATTTCCTTGGCGATGTGCGCGATAAAGACCGCCTAGTCCGTGCTTTTAATGAAGTTCATATTGTCGTCCACGCCGCTGCCCTAAAACAGGTGCCGGCTGCTGAATATAATCCCTCAGAATTCGTCAAAACAAATGTCATTGGCGCCATGAATATCATTGATCAGGCGATCAACTGCGGAGTAGAAAAGGTCATTGCTCTTTCTACCGATAAAGCCGTCAATCCCATCAACTTATATGGAGCCACAAAGCTTTGTTCCGATCGCCTGTTTATTGCAGGCAACTCCTATGTTGGTGCGAAAGGATACCCTAAATTGTCTGTCGTTCGCTATGGAAACGTGCTTGGAAGCCGAGGCAGCGTCATTCAACTATGGGAAAAAATGATCGATGCAGGGGCCAAAACCCTGCCCATTACAGACAATCGCATGACGAGATTTTGGATCACCCTAGATCAATCCATTGATTTTGTGATTAACTCACTCCACAAAATGCGTGGAGGAGAAATTTTTGTCCCAAAGATTCCCAGCATGCGCATCGAAGATCTAGCCAAAGCCCTTGCTCCTCATTTACCACATACCTATTCTGGAATTCGCGAAGGAGAAAAGCTGCATGAACTGCTGATTGGGACCGAAGATGCCCGCCATACTCTTGAGTATGATGATCATTATATGATCATTCCTGAAACATATGCTCATAATCCCTCAGTTCTTCAGCGTTTTATTGAAGGAAGGCCTGGAAAAAAACTCCCTGAGGACTTTAGCTTTGCCTCAAATACCAATAGCCAATGGCTCTCTGTTGCTGATTTGCAACAACTCATTCCTCAGCTCAATCTCCTTTAAAACCCAACTTGCCCTCTATGACAGAATTATTTATAAAATAATTTCCCATATCTTTTAATTCATTATTATTGTAAAATTGCTCTCTTTAATATTTTATATATGCCAATTATTCAAAATAAAAAAACTTTCGATCGATTATACTCATCTTCCAACGATTTTAAAGAAAATTTAAAGTTGTTCTCTCCTACCAAAGTCGGAAAAGCGCTTTATGTTGCTGCGGATGGCAAGCGAACAGAAACACCAAACATTCTTCAAGCACTTTTTGAAAAATTCAAAGGAATGATTCATCTTAGAAGAAATGACACTCATAGCAGACTCACTGAAAATGAAAAATCCAATAAAGAAGCCTCAACAAACACAAAAGATGAATCTCATTCTTCAAATAAAGGTCATTTAACGACTAAATTAGCCTTAGGAGCTCTTGGTCTCATTGGCGGAGCCTTTTTTGCCAGAACTTATTATGCACATAGCCTATCTGACAATGCTTCAAACAACCTCTCTCCTTTCCAAGTTCGCTGGAATCCCACAGAAATTTCTTCGTTTCAAACCCCTCTTCATGAATCTTCGCCATTATCAGTCTTCCCGAAAATTTCTAGTTCCGACCAACTTCCTTTACAAGGATCTATAATTGATCCTACAACAGCAATTGTTTATGCTATTGGTTTAGGTAGCCTTGCAATTGCGTGGTTTATTTCTAAGGAATTGAAAATAGTTCAAAAAGAACTCGGAAAGCCTTCTGAATTAGAAGCACTAATGGATCAAGTGGAAGTTGAATCTGATAAGTCTATTTCTACGCCAGTGAAAATAATTCAAGAAGAACTCAAAAAACTCCCTGAATTAGAAACACTAATGAATCACGAAGGAATTGGACCTGATAAGCCTATTTCTAAGAAGTTGAAAATAATTCAAGAAGAACCCGGAAAGCCTTATTTCTTCGTCCTTGACGATCAAATCAACTTAGATGAATTTGAAAAAATAAAAGGAGATAAACAAGAAAAAGAAAAGGTGCTCCAATTTGTAAAAAATCTTAACGAAAAGAAGAAAATCCAATGGAATTTCCAATGGAGTAATGATCAAACCATTAAATTAATTGAAAATATCATAAAACTACAGATTAAATTCATCGATTCAGAAGATCTGCTTCCCCTTTTCAAGGAAAAAGAGCGGTATGAGAACATCATTGCCATTCTCACTATAATAAAAGACCTTTCCCTTGAAGACATAAATAAATTAATGATTTATTTAAGAAAAATAGAAGAATATAATTTATTGCACTGTATTAATAGTAATGGAAATGGTTATGTTTTTTGGCTAGGACATCTAAAACAACTCTATCTTCTCCATAACAGAACTATTGATGAGGAAGCAATCGACTGTACAAAAGAAATAGTGCGTGCCACAAACCGAAGAATGGATCGAAGAATTATTCCTATTATTCTAAAAGAGTTACTTCAAATTCCATCTGCTAAAAGAAACCTGGTTGTAGATTTTTTAAATTCTTTCTCTTGCAATAACCTTCTCCAATGTTTTTTTTCTGATTGGTATGATGAAGCAAAATTGAAAGCTTACATTGGTCTCTTCGGCGATGATGAAGCTAGAGAAAAATCCATTCAATTTCTTCGCAATTTCTTTGAACTCAAGTTTTCGCCAGATCACAAATCTTTAGAATCCATCAATTTTTTTATCACACAACTCTTAAAATACAATTTAGGATTGCCTGAAGACCTATTAAAAAGAATGCAAGAATTAATAAAAGCTCTTGAAATCGCAGAGCCTCTTACAGAATGTTTGGGGCCTTATCTAGATGACCCAAAAGCCTTCTACCGCAGCTTTATCAACATTGAAAAAGAAAAGAGTTCTGTTAATCTCCTAAAAGGTGTTCTTGAATTGAAAATTTCCGATGAAAAAGAAAGTTCATTGGCTGTCAAAATGACAAAAGCGTACTTCAGATTTTAAAAAACCCAGAGTGTTGAGGAAATACTTACAGTTTTACAGAAGTTTTCAGATGAGCTAAAGGAAATAAAATCGCTTTTAAGGGAAAAAGAAGATGATCTTTTAGATGTACAGAACGTTCTTAACACGGTACAAAAAATCCCACAAAATCAAAGGAAGCCTTATATAGACTTTGTAAGTTCATTCCAGAATGAAAATTTTTCCCTATCAAAAACATCTGATCTTTTGGATAAATTATACAATATAAAAGCGACCGCAGAAGAAAAAGAAGAAGCGTTTAACTCTATCGCTAGCTTATTGGTTGAAATCAAAAAGAAGTATCTCTTTAAAAGAGTAGATATTATACTCACTAAAGTAATAAAAAATTTCATAAAAACACCTCCAGAAAGAAGAAGATTAATCGCCTCTATTTTACCTTCTTTTTACAAAACATATATGGACGGAGATGCTTCCGAAGCAAGTTCCGCATTTTCTATCCTACAAGATTGTAAACGTTTGCTTAAACTTTGCCAAATCATACCTTTTAATCAAGATCAGCTTGAACCAAAATTTATTAAAGAATGGTTTGAAGCAAAAAAGTCTGATTTTTTTGAATTTCACAAAACCTTACAAATTGTTCCGGAAAAAGATCGTTTTTGTTTCTTAAAAGAAGCGATATCATCACAAAAAAAATGTGATGCTGAATCTATCCTTGTGAAAATCTCACAACAATCCGAATTTTTTACCTATCTTCAACACCATCTAAGTAAGCTCAATCTTAATTCATCCTATGATCATGTTTTCTCACTTATCCATGATCTGAAAAACCTCGCGATAGAAGTCAATGAAATGGCTTTCGATCAACTCATTAAATCATTTTTAGAATCTTGTTTAATTCAATCTGGTTACGGATTAAAAGAAAAAATAAAATTATTCAATAATGATGAAATAAGTCTCGTTATGAAAATAATTTCAAAAAATGAAGAACACGAAACTTTTCATTTAAATAATTTATCATCGGATAGAATTATACAAATTTTCAGAACCTGTTCTGTCATTCCATTCCCTTTATCAGAATTAAATGAAAAGAAAGATATCTTTCAGGCATGGTTAGAAAAAGTCTCAGAAGAAAATTACTATACAGTCTTTCCCTGTTTAAATATTATTGCCCCACAAGATCGATTTGAAGCATTTAAAACAAACTCTTCTGTCATTCACAATCAAATAATTAAATTATTTCGCGCTGAAGGTGAAGTTAGAAATCGCTCTCTTGAATATCTCCGAATCTTTTTTAAACAACATTTAAAAGACGTTCCAAGACAACGAATTGACCCATTACTTGAGTTTTTAATCGAGAATGCAGAACAGCTATTATTGCCACCAGACATATTAGATGAAGTTCTTGAACTCTCATCTGCTCTGGCAACTCCCAATTCTCCAAAAGATCCCATCAGAATCTATAATGACTTAAAACTAGCTCATAAAAAAGAAGAGCTTTTGGAAATTCAAGGTCCATTATGCGATATAAAAGGGAATAAAGTTCGTTTTAATCTGAACACCTGGCGAGCAAGAAAATCTGAGCAACTTACTTTCGAAGATCTTCCACCGAATATTAATGATCAAACTTTTGAAGATACCCTTAAGGCTCTATTCGACAAGTGGAAAGATCGTTTTGATAGTCTTTCAAAAGAAAATCAACGAGAAATTGAAAATTTAATCAAAGAGACCATTCATTTTGCTGCAGCCAATCCTTCGCAAGCGCATGTGATCGAAGCTTTGAAAACATTGATTTTTTCCCAATCCGAGATCTTAAACTTATTTTCTTTAACAAAGAGCCCTAATAAACAATTCAACTATCTCCTCTATTATCTTTACATGATCATTAAAGCGATCAATGAGGCAAAGCCAGAACAAGAAGAAAATAGCCTTTTTACTCCTCAAGAGGAAAAGCTGTTTTATTTTTGTACTCATATTGGAGCTGACAAAAAAAATCGTAAATGCCCTACAGGACAAAAAGATGGATTATCAGACCTCTATAACGCCCTTCCATCGATGTATCGAGTGAAACACAAAAAAGGACTCGATAGAGATGAATGCAAAGTGAGCGATTTTACCGATTCAACTATAGAAGCGGCACTTGAGCAAACTTTGGGAGCCGAATCCGTCTTCAATGAATTAACAGGAAGAACAGAGAGCATTTCACAGCAGGCCCATCAAACTCTCTATCTAAAAAACCTTCTTCTCTATCAACTAAGCTTACTTCATCAACTGACCTTTGATCGTAATACTGGAGTGCTTGACGATAGGCTTCTGGAATTAAATCTTGAAAAGACCCTTAATATCATTCTTCAGCATCTCACACCAATGGTTTTCAAGCATTTAAAGTACACTGTTTCTGTAGAACTAGAGAAAGCAGCGAAAATAAATTCTGAGATATCTACAGAAGCCAAAAAACTAGAAAAACTGCTGTATTCCGAGTCAAAACACGCATTGTTAGAACAAAGGAGAAAAGAAGGGGCAAAAAAACAAGAGGAACGCGCAAAAGAATTGGAAACACACCTCAAACAGCCTTCGCAAGAAATTCAAGATTTGCACTTAATTCAACAAAACAAATGGCTGAAACAGAAACAACAAATCGAAAGTGAACCCAAAAAAGAGCCGGAAGAAGATAAACAAAATCCGGAAATTACTAGAATACAAACACGCATAAAACACCTCGAAGAGGCAAAAGATAGCTATCCGATGACTTATGCTGTTTTAAAAGCCTATATCACTTCAAGGCATAAAAATTTTGCGGAAAAAGATTACTTTGTTTTCGAGAACGATGATGAAAACAGCTCTCCTATCGCCCTAACAGACAATGGAGTTCTTGCACTATTAAAATGGACGGGTTATTTTCAGGATGCAGACGACAAGTTCTGAGATTTAAAACCCCTTCACGCTTCGAAACATGCCTTTCTACCGGCTGTTGATTCTTTTTTTCACCACATACTCTAATTGCGCTGCTTAGTGACGCAATTAGAGTATGTGGTGAAAAAAGGATATCTTAGGGGATATGAGTTTCGGAACGAATGGGTAAACTCATTCGAAACATTTCCAAATCTCCCCGAAAAATCCATAACGGGAATTTTTTTGAAAATTAATCTGCATCTTGCAAATATCCAGTCCACTTTAAGAGAGAGATAATTCCATGAGGTGTCATAGCGATAGGCCCCATTTTCTCGTTACCCTCCTCGTAAATAAAGTAATCATTATCCTTAAAATTTTTATCTCTTGCAGAAATATAGCCCTTTAAAGACGTATAAGTAATAATAAAACTTTTCTTCAACTCCTGAAGGGATTGGATGTATTTTTTTGCTATCATGATAGGTGTGCTGACCAGATCTTCTTTGATTTCTTTTGTTTTTTCTTGTTGGCTTTCTGCTTGTCTTTGTTCTAACCATTTTTTATGGTGAATGTTTTCTATATCCGCCTCTTGTTTTCCGGACTTTACTAAACAGATCTCTTGTGAAGGTTGAGCCTGTTGTGGTTCCCATTCTTTTTCTACAATGTCTTGTTGGCTTCTAGGTCCTTGTAATCTTCTTTGTTCTAATAGCTTATGTTTTTCTTGGGCGTTAGGATCTAGTTTTTCTAGGTCATTTGTCGCTGTAAGAAGATCAAATTCTATTCTTTTTGCCCTCGTTAACTCTTGAGAAATATCATGGTTTAAACGATCCAATACATTGAGTGTAAGATCTTGAAGAATGATTTCAAGGGCCTTTTTAAGATTAGGGGAGTCATCATTTTCAGGAATGAGTCTAAGAAGTTCATCATGGAGCATTCCGGTATAGCGATCAAAGGTCAGCTGATGAGACATGGCCAGCTGATTGTAGAGAATGTTTTTCAAAAAAATTGTTTGATGGGACTGTTGTGAAATTGCCTCTGTTTTTCCCATCAATTTCTGAAGAACTGATTCTTTAGCTAAGATGAGATCAAGTGCTGAGTTCATGATTGAAAAAACAAAATCTTCGATTTTCGACTCATTGCTGCTGTACCCTTTCACGCGTTTTATACGATATTCCGGTGAGAGTGTATTATAGAAATCCGATAGCCCATCTTTTTGTCCTGTAGAACACTTAGGATGCTTCTTTTCGAATCCTATTTGAATACAAAGACGCAATAATTTATCTTCCTGAGGAGTGAGGAGGCTATCTTTTTGAGGATCAGTCTTTTCTTCATGGATGGCTTTAATGCTCATGTAAAGATAATAAAGAAGATTGTCGACTATTTCTATCGGATCCTTTGCTAAAGAAAATAAACGTTGGATTTCGACTAAAGAAAAAATGACGTTTTTCAATTCTTCAATCACATGTATATTTGGACTAAGCAGGATAGAATTGTTAATGATATTTTTAATTTCTTCTTGATCATTTGGCGAAAGGGTATCAAAGCGTCCTTTCCATTGGTCGAATACATCCTTCAAAGTTTGATCATTAATATCAGCAGGAAGATCTTCGCGAGTAAGCTGGATTGTTTTTGTGCGCAAGGTGTTTAGATTAAAACGAACGTTATTTCTTTCTATCCAGCATACTGGACTTTCTATCTCCAAGAGCTTTTCATTTTTATGGAATTGTTTTAATGCATTATAAATTCTGATAGGATCTTTCAGAGAGCTAGGATTTGCTAACGCCACCATTAATTCAACCGCTTCATCTAAAATGTCGCGCGGAAATTGTAGACGTTCTTCATTAATTAAGACTGTAAGCAATGGAATGATCCGTTCTCTCGGAACATCTCCAAAATCTTGTTTTAAAAAATTACGTAGATATTGAAAAGAGCTTTCTCTGATTTTATCTTCCTTAAACAATTCAAGCCACTGATCCTTAGAAGTGGTTCTTTGGAATGCTTCGAATCTATATTCGGGGGCTATAAGATTTAAATAGGGGAAGAAGACATCCCCGTAAAAAAGTGAATAACTCCACGATTTCCAACTCTTATTGCTTTTAGAATCTTTAGATTCCCATTCTTGCAATACTTCGAGCCATTCTGTAATCATCTTTTTTTCTTCATTTAACCTCTCTAGAGGCACAGGAATAGATGTACAGACTTTAAAAATATTTTTAGCGCATTTTAAGGAAAGATTTTTGTTTTCATCTCGATCTGAATGCGCTTTTATGAAATCTATAATAAAAGTTCTTTCACGGTGATTAAAAAATTTAACGATTTCTATTAATTCATTTTGAGATTTTTTTTGTAAATCGGAAGATAACTTGAGGATTTGGTTGAAAATTTTTTCATCCACTAGGATATTAAGTTTATCCAATGCATTAATAAGGAGGCCTAAATACTCATTGTTAGAATTCGGATCGATTTCGTCTAGGTGCTGTTCAAGGTATTCCAAAAATTTTGGATGATCTTTGATCTGAGAAAGAATCGTTTTGATTTTCCAATTCTTTCTAGAAAAGATGATTTCTTTTAAGACAGAAAAGCGATCTTCTTCCGGAATAATTTGCAGGCCTTTGTAAAGCTGGTGTGCAATCAACAATTTTTCATCATTTATAGCAGTTAGATACCAGTGTTCGATGAATTCCTGATTAAATTGTTGTTGATCAAAAGGAATAATTTCATAAAATTCGAGTAAAAAATTACAGCTTTCCAAGAAACCATTGAAAATTTGATCCCTAAAGTTTTCCCCAAAAAGTGTATTTTCAAATTCAAAGTCTGAATCATGTAAGTTTTTCTTTTTGTCATAAAAACTTTTAAGAGACTTGCAAAAGGAACGTAAAATGGGAGAGATGGATTCTCTTTTTTTTGTAGAGAGCTTTGAGAAATTTTTTATAACATCGAAGTATGCGCGTATAGTGGAGGCTTCGAGGGAATATTGAGGTTCGAGCTGATCTAAAAGACTTTTTATGAGAGTAATGGTTTTTTCTTTTTCGGGTATTTCGCGAATACCGCGCACCGAATTGAAAAAATATATAAAGCGCTTATCGATGACGGAATGAGGAAAAATGTTTAAGAATGGTCTTATTTCAAGAGTATTTCGGACTTCTTCAGGATTTGTTATGTCTATGTATGCAAAAAATGGCTGTAGCTCTTCTATTCCTTCTAGAGTATTTTTCAAAATTTCCAGGATTTCCCTAAAGTTTTCAATTTTAGGATTCTCCAAAAGATAAATTTTGGTCACTTTAACAGCGATTGAACTTTCAAAAGCAACGAGATAATCGTCGTCAAATTCAGAACAATTAAGGAGTTCTTTTATCCTCTTCCAGCAGGAAATCAAATTGCTTGACTCCTCAAGAGAAAGATCTTTGAGTAAACTGAATATTTCTTCAGTTTGTTTAGAAGTGTTCTGATTCTCAACAAGCAAAAAGATGACTTTAGCAAGTTCTTTTTCTTGTGTGGTTTTTAAAGGTGTTGCATCGAGAAGTTCGTTGCTTTCAAGTATTGGTTGTACTTGCGTGAAAGAATTTGTTGGAATGTTGGAAGGTGTGGAAATAGGCATTTCTTCTTTTCCATCGAGAATAGCAGTTTTTGATTGAGAGGGTTCCTCTACTACCCAAGACAGCACTTCTTCTTTCAAGCTATCTATTTTTTGGATTTCGTTAAGACCTTTAATACTAACTTCCGCATCTTGTTCGATACGATCGATCTTTGTTACTGTTGCAACTAATAAACTTTTATCATCCAGATCATCATTTTGTTGGTTGTTGCTTTCAGGTATTGGTTGTACTTGCGTGAAAGAAGTTGTTGGAATGATGGGAGGTGTGGAAATAGGTATTTCTTCTTTTCCATCGAGAATAGTACGTACTTGAAGGTCTCTCCTTGTTACTAAAGGCAATTTCGTTTTTTTCAAATTATCTAGGGTACTTTCTCGGACTTTAGCGTTCTTTAACCAAGTAATAAGTCCTCCGATGGCACACAATCCTATGGTCGTGATAGCCATTATTCCGACTGTTTCGATAAATGCGGACTCTTGTTTGACTTGCAAGGTGTCATAAAGAGAAGTTTGAAGTAGAGAACTTTCCGTTGGAATCCAGCGATCTTGAAAAGAGGAAAAGTCATTTGAGATATCGTTAGAAAAATTAGAAGCATAATAAGTTCCGGCAACGAGAGCACTACCAAAAAGGCTTAGGGTTTCTAAACCCAATTTAGTTATTAAGTGACTTTTTTCAAGGCTTGATGTCTTTGGAGATGATTCATTTTTTTTGAGGGAAAGATTTTCTTGAACTTTCGTTTGTGTGGATCTCGAAATATCGAAGGGAACGATTTCTAAAGGACGTTGATCCACAGAAGATTGTAAAACATTTTCACAATTTTCAGTCTCGTTTTCATGCTCTTGAGTGTGGGATTCATCCTTTGTATCCGCTGAAGTGGATGTTTCCTTGCCGTTGTCGTCCGTTTCTGCATTGTCCCTTTCTTCTTCGACACTGTTTTGGAAAGTAGAAGGAAAAGCTTTAATCGTCACTCTTAGGATGGTTTCATAAAGTTTAGGATGTGCGTTGAAACCAATACGTTTTCCTAAGTCTATAACCTCATCATCAAGAGAGCCCATCCAATCGTGATTTTTTCCCTCTTCAAGAAACCGAATCACTGTGTCTTCAACAAGTTGGCTATTGGTTCCATCTCTCCCTAGATGAGTCAACCCTTTAAATTTCTCGAAAAGCGTTTGAAAAATGTTTTGTGTTTCAGTCAGTTTTCCACGTGGATCCACATAAAGGACTTTTCCGAATTTAGAATGAGAGATAGACTTTAAAGTTTCTTTGAAGTCTTGAGAAGAAGGATAGAGCTGATCGAAAGTTTTTTGGATGCGTATATTAGTCATAAATTTAAATAAAATGAAACTAATTCTGCATTATCAAAACGATAAAAAGAAGTAAAAAATTTTAATAATGGAAGAAGACTGATCATCAAAACGGATTTTTGAAAAGCCACGAACGCAGTAAAAGCATGTAGTTATAGGCGTAATCCTATATCACTTTATGGGAAAAAAATTTTGATAGGAAAGAGTACTTTGTTTTCGAAAACAACGATGAAAACAGCTCCCCTCTTGCTCTAACAGGCAACGGAATCCAAAATGGACGGGTTATTTTCAGGATGCAGACGACGAACCCTGAGTTTTGCAATGACCTTTGATGTGATGTCACTTCAGGGCACATTGGCTTATTTTGATTCACATGATGCATATGAAAAATTAGCGCATAAAAAACAATTTTTATGGTGTCCCTTTCTGACTTCTGAATTCGGGTTTGCTTAAAATGCATACCTTATAAAAGTCATAGAGAATATAATAATTTATAAAGGTATATTTTTTTATTCTAAGGGAAGATATTCAATGCTAAAAATTCAAAAATCATTTGAACAACTCTATCCAGACCAGGAAACCTATCAAAGCACTTTAGCATCCATCTCTGTTTCTCATCCTAAATTTGGGAGAGTCCTTTATGTAGATCCCACTGGAAAACTAACAGAAACACAAAACATTTTTCAAACACTCGTCGAAAAATTCAAAGGATTAATTCACCTAGGAAAGGATGGCACCAATAGCAAGCTTGTTGAAGAAACCACCATTCAATTCCTTCAAGAAGGAAAAACACATCACTATCTAAACTCTATTGAAGAAATCACTGGTTTAAGCAAGCGCATCGGGTTAGTTTTCGAAAATGAAAAAAGCATCAAAGTTCATCAAAAACTTCATCAAGTGATTGAAAAAATTTTTTCTCCAGCGACGCAACCACCTCCACCAGCTGTTGAAGAACCAACTATTTCTATTCCTAAAGATAAAGAAAAAGATTCTCGCCAAAAAACAGACACAAATCAAGAAAGAGAACCGTCAACTTCTACTAGCGATGAAAAAGAATCGCAGCAGAGAAACGAAGAACAAGCTCCATTACTCAAAGAAACACCCTCGTCAGAAGCCCCGCCAGCATCAATTCAGGTTGACATAGAGGTGCCTTCTTCTGTGTCGCCTTATCAAGACAATGTTTCATTGGATGAAAACAAGCCCATCTCTTTTACGCCACAATTGACTTCCACTGCAGATCGTGAAACTAGCTTCTTAACGACTAAAACAGCTCTTAAAGTTCTCGGAGGTTTAACTCTTCTTGGTGGAGCCTTTCTCACAAGTACCTATAATGCCATTCCTAGTAACGATGTCGAAAGCCAAGTAGCCGACAAACTTGCTCCATTCTCTGCTCGTTGGATCCATCTTGAATATGGTCCCAATCAAATGAGTCTGTATGAATCCTTGCAACCACAAGATCCTTCTTTTTCTGAGATGTATAGCATTGAGAATGTCGCTAAAGGCATTTTAGGCATTGCTTTAGTTTTTTTTGGCGCTAAAGTGGCACAATATTTTCTGCCTCGAACTGGAAAATCCCAACCTGAAATAACTCCCGCTCAAAAGAAACATATTGAGACTGTTCTTGAAGCATATAGAACTGCTCTTGAAGCATATAGAAATGAAACTTCTGAAACTTCACCAGAAGAGAAGAAGATTGATGAAACTTCGTTAGATAAAATAAAGCAAGTGATGTTTCTTTATTCGAATTATGAATTTGGTCTATCAGATCTGAAGAAAATTGAATCTCTTCATCATATTCTTCAAGATGTGCCGGATCAAAAGCGCTTTCTTTCCGCTTTGGCACAACTTAAGCAATTTGACAATAGATTTGAAACGTTTGAAAACATCATATCCAACTGCACAGGAAAAACCATTACTAGCATCTTAGAAATGATGAAAGACTGCCCTGAGATACTTCAATGGATCGATAAAGATGAATATATAAAGCAAGTTCACACTCTTTTGGCTGATTTTGATCAACTTGACCAAATCAGCATTTTGGGGCTTATTAAAGACAATCTTTTAAAACATCCATTTAATATTAAATCTTATGCTGCTTGGAGTAATCCTAAACTTGCAAACTTAGAAAAGAAAGAGCGTATAAAATATATACAAAACATGATAAAAGTCCCATGGCCTATCATTGTTTCCGATGATGTTTATCAGGAGGTTAACGTTCTTTCTCTTTTCAATGATATTTTAACAGGTTACACAAATGGACTTGAAATTGTCGATTCATTGATTCCTCTTTTTAATTTCTCCTTTTCCAAAGGAGAAAGCGAAGAAAACCTCGAAAACTCCAGACGTTTATGCGAATTCATAAGGTATCTAGGAGAGAATAAGAACCCCCTTCTGTCCAATCTATGTGAAAAAATGAAAACCATTAAATCACAAGAAAAACAAGAAAACTTTCTCCTCGCTTTTGAAAATATTTTTAGAATAGGTGGTGCTTCAGAAGAGGATGAAATTTCAAGGGAAAATAATATTAATCTGGAGATCCTCTTAGAACTTATCTCGCAGTTATCTTCAGATGCGTTTCCGCTTACGATACGCTTCTTGGATAGTACAGACTTCAGGCGTGAGCAATTCAAAGACATTCAACAAACGTTTAACCATCTTATTAAACTGGAAGAAACGTTTGATGATTTTGCTCTTAGCCAACTCATGGCTTTAAATAATCGCAGATTTATAGTGTATCCGGCCCTCGAATTTGATCATCGTAAATTTCTCATTGAGAAATTCTCTTCCCAACTTAAAGAAATACAAACTATAGAAGCAAGAATTGGCACTGCCTTTGCTCTAAATCACTATGAAAGAGATCTAAGATATCATCAGTCAAATTTCGAGCAACTTAGTAAAAATGAGATTCAGGTCATTGACAACCTTTTAAAAAATATCCCCACACTCTATCAAGGGGCTAATCCCCATTTTGTCACTAGTGAAATTAGAGATGCTAGTTGGACTGAAAATTACTTTGAAAATTTAAAAAAGAAAACTACAGAGCCAACAGACAACCAGCTCACAAATGAAGCTCGAGAGGAAATTCAAAAGAGTGGAAATGTAAAGACCCTTTTAACAAAATTGGAAAGCAGATTCCAAAAAAAAATCCCTTTAGTTTCCGCTAATTTATCCAACAAGCTAATTCAAGAAGTGCAAGAAGAGGATCTAACCCGCTTAATCAAAAAAATAAGCAAATCAATCCCAAGGAATTTAGAAGAAACACTTTTAATATTGCTTCTTCAATCACGAACCAAAAATAGCGAAATATCTTCCAGCATTGAAAAAAGAATCCCCCAATGTTTAAAACTCTTTTCCCAAGGTCGATATCAAGAGATAATACAATTTTTATCTGAAAAAGATAAGGATGAAATCGAAGAATTCATTAGGAGCATGGAGCTGGCTGACGAGATTATAGAACGAGTTCCAAGTTGTCAAAATGGCCACATTGAGCTACTCAATACTATTATGAATAAAACAAATCAAGAAACTTTATCCCTATATAGAAAGTGCTTGCCTATTTTTAATCAAAATGTCTCAATTTGGCAGGCTAGCGAGATTCTCAAAGAAATCGATTCAGATCTTTCTTCAAATCTAAATTACCTTTGCGAAGGAACGTCAGACCGTTCATTTTTAGATATCTACCCACCATCATCATTGAATGGTGATTTAATGGAAATTAGGACTTTGGCAGAAAAGAAAGGCCTTTTTAAGAGAATTATGAATACCGTCGAAAGAATCTATCTTCTGCAAAAACTTAAGGATAATCCAGACTACAATCTGCCGAATTCCTCCTTTCTTGAAAAAATACAAAATATTCATAATACCGCAGTCCGAATATTCCTAATGGAGATGTATGAAAAAAATCTCCCCCTTGCCGAAAAAGCCATTCCCACTATTTCTCTTCTCTTCAAAAATTTAACATTTAAGGAATCCGATGAACTTAAAAATGTGCTTCTAGAGGATGAAATGGATCTCGATAGGATGATTTCCGAACTAGAAATACATCCCGAGCGTATTAGAGCTGATTCCGTTAAAGAAATTACAGATTTCTTAAACCAATTTAAGAAAAGAGAAATGGAGACAGACGACACTACTCCAGATCTTGGGATAATATCTACTGAATAAAATCCTATAATTTCTCGAAAAATTCCTATAAAAAATTGGAAATAATTAGCCTAAGTTTAGTATAAGCGACTTTTCAGAACTTGCATTGATGAGGAGTTGCTTAACATGCGTGTAGGTATCATTGGCATTAATCATAAACTTGCTAACTTGGAACTTCGCGAACTTTTAGCAAAAACATGCCAAAGGCGTTTCAATCCTGAAAACTCAACCCATGGCAGCCATAGCCTCGTTCTTCTCTCTACATGCAATCGCACTGAAGTCTATTTTTCCTCTGAAGACTTAGCATCCACCCATTGCTACCTTTTGAATATTTTACGTCAGAATGTTGGAGACGACTTCGATCAGAAGCTCTATTCCTATTTCGGGCAGGATTGCCTCCTTCATCTGTGCCGTGTGACAGCTGGATTGGATAGCGCCATCATCGCGGAAACTGAAATCCAAGGACAAGTCAAAATAGCCTATGAGCTTGCTAAAGGGTGTCATTCACTTCCATTTGAAATGCATTATCTATTTCAGAAAGCGCTGGCAATTGCTAAAAAAGCCCGCTCATTTTTGCCTCTTAAGCCAGGACTACCAGACATCGAACATGCCATTTTACAAACTGGACAACACTTCTTCAAAGAGATGCCCATAATAAACATCCTTTTTGTAGGGGCCTCAGAAATCAATGAAAAAATCATCGCTTATTTTAAACCCAACTTGCTACCTATGAACGGGTCAGATTCGAATTCTTTTCCTCTAGAAGCTTGCAAAAATAAGGGAGGCATATTAGAAAATATCCCCCCCTCATTTTCAGAGCCGAAGGTGCGAACTTCTAGAGAGAAAATAATTTCGAATCCGACTGCCTTCATAGGAGGCAAGTTGGGTTTTAAGAATAAGCATCTTCATCAGATTAGCCTATGCAATAGAACCTTTGAAAAAGGAAAGCTGATTGCCAATAAGCATGGCCTTCAAGTTTTACCATGGGATCAATTGAACTCTTGGCATACCTATGACTGGATTATCTTTGGAACAAAGGCTTCAACTTGCCTGGTCTCAAGCCACGCTCTTCCTCCTAATTTATCCACTCCAAAGCTCATTATTGACCTCTCCGTGCCTCGCAACGCAGATCCCCTCCTCTCACGGCATCCTGCAATCACTCTTCTCAACATCGATCAACTCAACCGCGGTTTGCAAATCCGTAAAAACCGCCTGCTAGCATCTCTTTCCCATGCCGAAGATTTTGTCTCTCAAACCATTAGTCAACAATTCAAGCTATTTCAAGAAAAAGAGCGCAACCCCCTCCGCATTTGTGCTATAAGTGCATAATGTAATGTACAATCACTTGTAGAAAAGGTTTTCGTTTGCTATGCTTTTCATATTTATTTACAAGTGATCATTTGAATGAATGCTTCCACAGCTTGCCCCACCCCACTTTTCCAAAATGTTCCCGTCCCTGTCGTCATTTTCGATAAAAACGAAATCATCCTTAGTTCCAATCTTCAAGCAAACATGGAGTTTGGCAACAAAGAAAATTCTCTAATTGGAAAACGTATCCGGGATCTCGTCCCCTCAAATGATATGGAAGACGAGGCTCACAAGGCTTCTAAAAAGATCAAAGAAGTTGCTCCGGAAGTATTGTATAGCAAATTCTTGGTCCTTTCTTTCAAGGATAATAATAGCCTGTTCATCCTTTGCCCAAAGAATCCAAACTGGCCTTTCCTCGAACACATTAATGCATTGGCGCAAACGATACTCTCTCAAAAGCTTCTCAAAAACTCCTCGATGATTCCCCTTCAATCAACTTTTGAAGAGTATATGGAAGAATCTGAACTTTCAGAAGCCATTAAAAAAGAGCTTCTGTCAGCCCCTTCATTTCAGGAAAAACTTTCAAAAAAAACCGAGGATTCATCAATCATCGATGATTTCAGCCGCGAACTGGAACTGAAATTAGAGCAATATCGCAACCTTTCACAAATTGAAAAAAAAGCATTCTATAAATTAAATGAATTCAAAATTTTAGTTGTTGATGATAACTTGACAAATCAAAAAATTCTCCAAAAACTTCTAGAAAAAAAAGGATTGAAAACCATCATCGAATTCGCCAATGATGGCAAGGAGGCATTAGAGAAATTTAAATCCGCGGCAAATTCTGAAAAACCATATCATGTCGTCTTCATGGACATCGAAATGCCTTTGATGAATGGATTATATGCTGCTTTTTATATGCGAGGATTTGAAAAAGAAAGAGGTCTTTCACATATACCCATCATTGGATCGAGTGCAAACATCCAAGCCGACTTCGAACAGGGTGCCGTTTATTCGACAATGTCTCCATTCATCAAAAAGCCCTATACATCTTTCGCTGTAGGTGAAGCATTAGAAACGCATTTCGTTTTTTTAAAAGAAGATGAAATGCAAGCATCAGATAAACAGCTAACCATCAGTAAATCTTGAACCTTTTAAAAATCAGCCTTTCCTGGATAGCGTGGAAATGGGATGACGTCGCGGATATTTTCCATCTTTTTTGCAAATTTGACTAAAAGTCATATTGTCACCAATAATGAATTCATGTTATGATGATATCGAAAGGAGATGAGAAGGATTATGAAAGAGAAAAAAGAAGCCCAAAAAAAAGGCTACCGAACTAGAGAAGCCCGACTAACAATTGACTGTTCCGCAGAGCAAAAAAAGAAGATTAAGATGCTCGCTGCTTCTAGAGAGATGAGTATTACTGACTTTATGCTTGAGCTTGTGGAAGAGAAATATACTTGGTGCCCTGTCGAATTAAGCCATATCCCTAATACTGAGACTATTGCATCTATAGAAGCAAGTGAAAGAGGAGAAAGAGTAAAAAGCTTTGATTCAATGGATGCTCTATTTAAGGATTTGGGAATTTAATGCGGAAATATGAACGCTCAAATCAATTCAAAAAAGATGTTAAAAAGGCTCAAAAACAGACATCTCCCAAGCGAGACATAGAGGAACTTAAGAATGTTATGATTATGCTTGCCGAAGATAAACAATTACCGCCTGAAAAACGGGATCACTCACTTGGTGGCCCCTGGGTTGGTTATCGAGAATGCCATATACAGCCCGATTTTCTCTTGATCTACAAAAAAAATGATAAAAGCAATTCGATTCATTTTGAGCGGGTTGGGACTCATTCAGAGTTATTCAGATGAAGGACTAAGAGGGGTGTTTACAAAGTCCACTCTCTAAAAATCAGCCTTTCCTGGATAGCGTGGAAATGGGATGACGTCGCGGATATTTTCCATGCCCGTAGCAAACTGTAGCAACCGTTCAAAGCCCACGCCATAGCCTGCATGAGGGACAGATCCATATTTGCGCAACTCAAGGTACCACCAGTAATCTTCAGGATGCAAATTGTTCTCTTTGAGTTTCTCCATCAACACGTCTATCCTCTCCTCGCGCTGACTGCCCCCAACAATTTCTCCAATTTTTGGCACGAGGATATCCATTGCAGCAACCGTCTTGTCATCCTCATTTGCACGCATGTAAAAGGCCTTTATTCCTTTAGGATAGTCTGTAAGAATAACAGGCTTCGCAAAATACTCTTCAGCAAGAAAACGCTCATGCTCAGATTGCAAATCCGCACCCCAATTGACAGGAAACTCGAAAGGCTTATTGGACTTCTCCAAAATGCGAATGGCATAACTGTAAGAGGCGCGTTCAAAAGGGGTTTCAACGACATGCTGCAAACGCTGAATAAGGCCTGGAGAGACAAATTTATCAAAAAATTGAAGGTCTTCAACGCAATTTTGCATCACGTCATTCAAAACATATTTAAGATATGCCTCAGCATTGTCCATATCGTCGTTAATATCTGCAAAGGCCATTTCAGGTTCAATCATCCAAAATTCCGCCAGATGCCTGGAGGTATTGGAATTTTCCGCGCGAAATGTAGGTCCGAAGGTATAGATATCTGAAAGCGCACATGCATAGATCTCGCCATTAAGCTGCCCTGATACTGTCAGATAAGCAGGCTTACTGAAAAAATCTTGAGAAAAATCAATCTTTCCATCTTTGCGAGGGGGTTTTTCCATATCCAATGTAGTCACACGAAACATCTTGCCAGCCCCTTCGCAGTCCGCTGCTGTGATGATCGGTGTATGGATATATAAAAAGCCTCTTTCTTGAAAGAAACGATGCGTTGCAAATGCCAAGGCATTGCGCACACGGGTGACAGCTCCTAAAGTATTTGTCCTTGGGCGCAGATGAGCAATCGACCGCAAAAATTCAAAAGAATGCCGCTTTTTTTGAAGGGGATACGCCTCAGGATCGCAAAGTCCAATAATGGCAATTTCTTTGGCGTGCATTTCAAGGACCTGGTTTTGACCTGGGCTTTCTGCAATGCTCCCTGTAATAGCAACCGATACTCCAGTAGATAGCTGATTAATGATCTTTTCATAATTCGGTAAATCCGCATTGGCGACAATCTGAAAATTGGAAAGCGTGGAACCATCATTGACTTCGATAAAGGCAAAAGTCTTTTGATTGCGGATAGTTCGAACCCAGCCTTTTACGGTGACTTCTTGGCCAATAAGGCCTGCTTGTCCTTGAGGATTTTTCAACTGCTTAATTTTCATGCGCATGATTTTCTCCACATAATCACTAAGAATGAGCGGCAAATTGTTTTAATAAACTGATTTCTTGTTTCCATTGAGAAGGGCCACCGGGGGTTTCGAGGTACTTTGGAAGATGTCTAGTGCGCGGATCTCTCATTAAAAAGCGAAAACACTCAAGGCCGATCTGGCCTTCGCCTAAATTGGCATGACGATCCAGCCTAGAGCCTAATGGCTTTAAAGAATCATTGAGATGAAAGGCATAAAGATGCTTGAGCCCCACGACGCGATCAAACTCTTGAAGGGTTTGTTCCATAGCCGATGTCGTTCGTAGATCGTATCCAGCAGCAAATACATGGCATGTATCTATGCACACACCAATTGGTAAGCGGCGATGGAGCTTATCGATAAGGTAGGCGAGATGCTCAAATCGATAACCGACAGCCGATCCTTGGCCTGCCGTCGCTTCAAGAAGCAGCCGTAATGAATCGTCTGTAAAAATTTCTTCAAAAGATAAAAGACTTTCGACAATGAGGTCTAGACAATATTGAGGATCTGTATGAAGTGCTGCGCCCGGATGGAAATTGAGATAGGAAACTCCGAGCTGCTTGCAACGAATCGCCTCCTCCCTAAAAGCCTTGCGGCTTTTATTCAAGTTTTCCGGATCGGGTGCTCCAAGATTGATAAGATAGCTATCATGACTCATGATTTGCTTTAGGCCTGTGTCGGACAAAGCTTGACGCCATTTCTCCACGGCTTCTTGTTCGATAGGCTTGCTATCCCATCGTCGTTGATTAGCCGTAAACAATTGGATTGTCGTCGCTCCGATCTCCTTTCCTTCAAGGAGAGCGTTGAATGCGCCGCCTGCTGCCGAGGTATGCGCACCAATAAGAAGTTCAGGTTTGCCTGCCGCTTTTGTCATTTTCTCTCCAGCAGAAATCCATCATCGTTTTTTATATTTCAGAAAGTCTCTTATTGTAAAATGATTGGACAAAAGAGGAAAGCAGAAAGTGTTGGGAACCAAGAATGGCGCTGTTGTATAAATCAAAGGGACAATAGCGACTCAAGCAACCTCAGGGACGGAGTCTGTTTGTCCTATTGTCCCTTTTATTATTTTTCGCTTTCTTGTTAGCCTTTTATCGCCTATCCTTATCAAAACTCGTGTTACTTAGCCATCGAGGTTAATTGTCATGTCCGACACTCCAGGCACAATTTTTCATTCAGCACTGCGCTTTTTTTCAGGCACAATGCTGAGCCGCCTCAGCGGCATGCTGCGAGATATGGCTATGGCTTATGCCTTTGGTACACAAAATGCTATTGCCGCTCTGCTCGTCGCCTTTCGCTTTGCTCATCTATTGCGGCGTCTATTTGGAGAAGGAGCAATGCAGACAGCACTTATCCCTCATCTTGAAGCGTTGCGCAAAAGAGGCCCACAACGGGCTGGACTTTTTTTTTGCGACTTGGCTTTGACCCTCACTTATGTTTTGACCTTTCTCATTGTACTCTTGATGAGCATTCTTGGGGGATTCCTCCTCTTCGATGCCTTAAATCCAGGAAATGCCCAAATCGCCTGGCTAACCTTCCTCATGATGCCAAGCCTTCTTTTCATCTGCTTATTTGGAATCAACGCCTCATTATTACAATGCGAAAAAAGCTATTTTTCACCTAGTGCCGCACCGGTCATGTTCAACATGTTTTGGATCTTAGGAATCGTCTTTTCAAGCCATTATGTCCCCTCAAAAGCGATGTCATTCTTGGCCTTGTTCATTACACTCGCCTGCTGTGCCCAATGGGCGATTACGCTTCCGAAAACATATGCCATCTTGAAAGCTTATGGGATAAAGTTAGCATGGACAAACTTCCAATCATTTTCAGCCGATGTCCTCGGCCTAGCAAAGCCTTTGGCCTTGGGCATCATGGGCGTTGCTGCTGCACAAGTCAATAACGCTCTCGATGCCATATTCGCACGCTGGGCTGACGAACAGGGTCCAGCTCTTCTCTGGTATGCTATCCGCCTCCAACAGCTTCCTTTAGCCCTTTTTGGCATCGCAATTTCTGGCGCCATCTTGCCACCGCTCTCCAGAGCTATTAAAGAAAAGAATTTTGTTAAATTCCAACTTTTTCTGGATTTTGCATTGCGCCGAACCCTCAGCCTTATGCTACCAATGACAATAGCCCTGTTTGTCTTCGGAGATAGCTGCATCGACCTCATTTATGGACACGGCGGTTTCAACCACTCTTCCGTCGTTGGAACAACTCAAACGCTTTGGGGATATGTCCTCGGATTAATTCCCATGGCATTTGTTTTAGTTTTGGCCCCCGCGTTCTATGCTAGCGGAGACTATCGGACACCCTCCCTTGCCTCAGTGGCATCAATGGCATTGAATATTGCATTAAATGCTCTCATGGTCGGTGTATTGGATTTAGGAGCTCCAAGTGTTGCTATTGCCACAAGCCTCAGCGCTTGGTTCAATTTGGCTTGGTTAACAATAGCCTTAAATCGAGGAAATCTTGTCTCTTTTGGCCGGAATTCCTTAGGCTTATTAGTTTCAGGTGGAAAGATTCTGGCCATCGCTATGGTGGCATCTCTTTCAGTAATTCTCTTCGATATCTATTTTTGGGGATCTTCCACTTTGATCACGATTTTCCACGGCATCATGCCGACCTATCCCAATGAGGCCACGATTCAATTTTTTCGTTTAGTCCTTCAGGGAACAATATTTAGCTCTATGATTATCCTTGGAGCCTGGTTTTTAAAAATCAGGGATCTTACTCATTTCGGATCTCCAGAGCCATTTCAAAATGTGTCTTGATTTCATTCTCCCATTTTGATGACAAGCAGAGGAATGGATGATTGATGCCTAACCTCTTCAATTGTGCTGCCAAAAAAGAGATCGGCAAGAAAACGATGCCCATGAGAGGTCATGGCTATCAAATCGCAATTTTCCCTCTCAGCGATCTTTAAAATTTCCAATGGAGGATCTCCTAGAGCTAAATCTGTAGAGACTTTTAAACCTTCTGAGCGCAATTGCTGAGCGGTCTGTTCTAAATACTCGAGATCTTTGATCATTTCTTCCGACTCCCTCAATAAAAAATCATCATAATGCCTTGCCACCCATCCTTCAGCAACATGCACTAGCAGCAAATCTGAATGAAGGGTTTTAGCTAGTTGAGAGACATGAGGAAGAAGACTTTGATCCGCGTGGCTATTTTCCAAGGCGACTAAAATTTTTTTATACATAAAATCCACCTATATCAACTCTATTGCAGCAGACACAAGATATTGCACGTTAAGAATGATGATGATTATAGCCACAACCCATGCTAGCATCTTCATCCATAATGGATTAACAAACTCCCCCATCTTCTCACGATCGCTAGTGAAAACAATAAGAGGCACGATAGCAAAGCCCAATTGAAGGCTTAAGATAACTTGGCTAAAGATAAGCAAGCGCGTGATGTTTTGCTCTCCAAACCAACCCACAAAAAAAAGAGCAGGGATAAGGGCCAGCCCTCGAGTAATTAATCTTCTCAGCCAAGGTCTTAAGCGCAAGTCCAAAAACCCTTCCATCACAATCTGCCCAGCTAAAGTACTGGTAATCGTCGAGCTCTGTCCCGATGCTAACAGAGCGAGAGCAAATAAAAAACTGGCCAAGGGCACTTGTAACAAGGGACTTAACAATTTATAAGCGTCCTGAATTTGAGCCACCTCATAGTGTCCCTTAGCGTGAAAAGTCGTTGCAGCGACAATTAAGATGGAGGCATTAATGATAAAAGCCAACGACAATGCCACCATCGAATCAATGTTCACAAATTTAATGGCTTCTTTCTTACTGGCAGGTGCTTCTGCATATTTTCTCGTCTGGACAATGGAAGAATGCAAATATAAGTTATGAGGCATGACCGTCGCCCCAAGAATGCCTATACTGATATAAAGCATATCGGAATTAAAGAGGATTTCCGACCTTGGAATAAAACCTTGTAAAATGTCCTTCACCTCCGGACCAGAAAAAGCAATTTCCATCCAAAAACATCCGGCAATAATCATGGATAGTACAAAAATCACACCTTCAATAAAGCGAAATCCAAAGTGTTGAAAATAGATGATCAGAAGCACATCTAAAGCTGTCAAACACATTCCCGCCATCAAAGGAATATGAAAAAGAAGATTTAAAGCAATCGCCGACCCAATAATTTCTGCCAGATCACAGGCACAAATGGCAATCTCACAAAGAATCCATAACGTCAAATTGACCCATGAAGAATAGTGATCTCTACAAGCTTGAGCGAGATCACGCCCAGTGGCAATTCCTAACTTTGCTGCCAACGATTGAAGAAGAATTGCCATAAGATTGGAAAGAAGGATAATGCAAAGCAGGTCATAGCCAAATTGCGACCCTCCAGCAATATCCGTTGCCCAATTACCAGGATCCATGTACCCAATAGCCACAAGGAAACCAGGACCAGCAAATCCCAAAAGCTTGCGCCACCATGGCCAATGCTGAGGAATCGGAATCGTTTTAAAACTCTCAGGCAACGTCGGCTTGCTTCTCGGCCGGCGCCAGCCATGATCTGCATTCACTTCAGTTTTTTTTTCGATTGGATTTTGTCCGCCCATAAATACCCTATTAGCAAATAAAGTATTTTAGAGGTATCGGCAACTTACGAGAAATTCGTGGAAAATTGACGGTGAGAATTTCAAATGGAAACGATTTTTATGAAAATGGACAAGATAATTTACCTTTGTCCCTGGAGTCCCTAAGGTCCCTTGAGTCGCTAGTCTCTATCACAACGATTCCTTAAGATAAGAGTAGGAATCGCTGTGAAAAAGACAAAGATGAATTAGGTCGTATGCGCGAGAAAATCGCAAATTTCAGGCAAATTGATTTCAATTGGCCAAGGCATTTGCTCAGGAACTGGCATCGCCACAAGCTGACCTGAAAAATGATCGCGATCAAGCGTCAAATAATCGGGAACAACACGTGATGGGTTATCCAAAGCTTCGCCAATGGCTTTTACTTTGCGTGATTTCTCTTTAATGGAAATGACCATGCCTGGCTTGACGAGGAATGAACGGCGATCCACCTTCTTTCCATCGACAAGAATGTGTCCATGCGAAACGAGCTGATGAGCACCAAAAATTGTGCTGGCGAACTTCAGGCGATAGACAATATTGTCAAGACGGCATTCCAGCATTTCGGCGAGATGCTGAGCGGTATTGCCAGTCTTGCGCAGCGCTTTTTTATAATAGCTGACAAGCTGCTTTTCACTTAACATGCCGTAGATAGCTTTTAATTTTTGTTTTTCTTCGAGTTGCAAACCATAGTCCGATTTCTTGCGGCGACGTGCTCCATGAACGCCAGGCGGATTCGGTTTATGCAACAACGGATTGCGCGCACGGCCGAAAATATTAGTGCCAAATCGACGCGCAATGCGGTTTTTATTACCAGTATAACGAGCCATTTATTCTCCTCTGCGGATGGCGGTTGCTTGATTACGAGTGCGTGATTATCACACAGGCTGCGATTTTTTCGCAATAAATATACATAACCCCATGATTTTTTTCGACTTGCTACCTGACAATGAAACGATCGTCTCCTCTTTACCTTTGCTCTTGCCAAAAAAAAATAGATAACTAATGTTTCTTTTTATAACCCCTATTGCGACCTTATGATGATTCATATTCGAAATTATTTTGTAAAAGAAATATTGGATTGCATTGACCAAGGCATTTTGCTGATCGGCATCCAAGGCAAAGTTTTAGCTTACAATAAATCGGCTGAAACGATCTTGGGCAAACCCGCCTCTCACATTCTCTCTCATGATTTCTGGGAAAATTTCCAAGATGATTTTTTTGGATTTTCAATGAGGGAAACCCTCCAAAAAAAAGAGGATCTTTCCGCTTTCGACATCGCTTTTACACTTCCACATAACCCCAATGGCGAATTGGAAATCAGTGCACACTTTATGCAAAATCCTGAAGGCGATGGAGAAGGGTTGCTGGTGGCTATCAGAGATATTACTGAAATGCGACACCTCCAGTTATTGGCCAATCGCGCCGACCGGATGAAGGAGCTTGGAGAGGCTACTGCCCATGTGGCTCATGAAATCCGCAACCCTTTGGGCGGCATCAAAGGCTTTGCTTCTCTCCTTCAACAAGACCTCAATAAAAAACCTGAACTTCAACAAATAGCCACCCACATTGTAGAAGGCACAGATAACCTTAACAGACTTGTCAGCCAAATTCTACACTATGCAAGGCCTGTCCATCCCCATCTTGAAAAAACAGACCTCATTTCCCTCCTTCATGAAATGAAGGATTATGTCCTCGCCGAGGATGCTTTGCAAAAACAAAAGATCGCCATCGAAATTCATTCTCCTGTCAAAGAACTCTTTCTTTCTCTTGATCCGACTCTATTTAAATCGGCAATTCTCAATCTCCTCGTTAACGCCACTCAAGCAATGCCCAATGGAGGAAAAATTACCCTTGTCGTCCAACAAAAACATGGCCGCATCATTTTAACCATCTCAGATACTGGCATCGGCATCCCCGAAGAACTAATCAAAAAAATATTCTCTCCATTCTTTACAACAAAACCAGATGGTAATGGCCTGGGCCTGGATGAAGTTCAGAAAATTATTCAAGCCCATGATGGCACAATCGACGTCAGCTCAAAAACCGGACAGGGAACGGCGTTTACTATCAAACTTAGAGGAAAGCAATGACCATCGAAAAAATCCTAATAATCGATGATGAAATTCTTGTGCGCAATTTTCTCGCAGAAACCCTGAGGCGCAAAAAATTTGAGACGGCTTCCGCTGAAAATGGGGCAAAAGCTATCCAAATGCTAAAAAGTTCGACTTATGATTTGGTGATTGCAGATATGAAATTGCCAGATCTCACAGGAATAGAATTGCTTAAAAAAGTTAAAGAGCTTTCCCCTTCCACCATTGTCGTGATCATCACAGCTTATGGAAGCATCGAAAATGCCGTCGAAGCCATGCGTTTAGGGGCCTTTAATTATCTGATTAAGCCTTTTTCACCGGATACCATCGAAGCTGTCATTGAAAAGGCCCAGGAGCACCTTTCCCTCATTCATGAAAATCAATACCTACGGCAGCAACTCTCCTCAAACACCGAATCTTTTAATTCTCCCATCGTCGTCGAAAGTCCCATCATGAAACAAATTATTGCCGAAGTCATGCAGGCCGCAAAAAGCAACTCCAGCATTTTCATCCATGGGGAATCAGGCACAGGAAAAGAAGTCATCGCCCAGGCTATTCATCAGCATTCGCCAAGGTCCCATGGTCCTTTTATTAAAGTCAATTGCGCAGCCATCCCAGAAACACTGATCGAATCAGAGTTTTTCGGTCATGAAAAAGGCTCCTTTACTGGCGCCAATGTGCGGCGTTTAGGTCGATTCGAATTGGCAAACCACGGAACTCTCCTTCTGGATGAAATCACAGAGACTCCACATGCATTACAAGCAAAGCTGCTGAGAGTAACGCAGGAACAAGAATTCGAACGCATAGGAGGGAGTAAACCTATCCACGTCGATGTGCGCTTAATTTCCACCTCCAATCGAGATATGAAAGAAGCTATTGCTCAAAAAATGATTCGTGAAGATCTCTATTATCGTCTGAATGTCGTTCCTATTTATTTACCGCCATTGCGCGATAGAAAAGAGGATATCATCCCTCTCGCTCACTTCTTCTTGAAAAAGGCGGCCTTGGAAAACCATAAGAAAGAAAAAATCCTGACAGCTGAATCCCAACACATTCTGTTGAATTATCCCTGGCCAGGAAATATACGAGAATTGGCCAACGTCATCGAAAGAGCCGTCGTCATGGATGCAGGCCAGCAAATTTCACCAGAGCACATCCTCATTGAAGACTCTTGCAAAGGCACTCCTCAACCATCTTTGCCTCAAGCCGCAACATCTAATCTGCCCGTCGGTTTAACTCTCCAAGAACTCGAAAAACGTTTGATCATCGAAACGCTACAAGTTCATAAAAATAATCGCACAAAAACTGCAGAGACTTTAGGGATAAGCATCCGCACTCTCCGCAACAAGATTCATGAATATAATTTATGAGGGCTCATCTATGAACAAAAAGAAAAATTTTCATCCGGACATGGGCAATGTCATTGAAAGTATCTACGCTGGAGCGCCAAAAAAGAAAAAAATATCCCCTCCAACAATTGAGTCTGTTGATGATATCTCAACACCAGCTTATGAACCTAAATCCAAAAAACTCCCTAAGATTAAAAGCAACAAAACACGTTCGAAACCCTCGTGAATGCATCATCTCAAAGCATCAATTCCAAAAGGCGATGTTTATAAGCATTAACTTGTATGCTTGCATTCACGGCACTGGAGTTTGGCATTTTGAGAATCTTACGCTGCTACCGTACATATGTATTAAGCGAAGAATTAAGGACCGAAGCTCCGGTAGTCCGAAGGACTAAAGGTGCAACGCCCAGGGCATCGTCCTTACCTTTACCTATTTTTTAAAATAATCATTAAATACGCAAAACGTTTAAACGTTTGGAGCTGGCTCCCCCTTTTACAACTATTCTTGACGTTTACTCTCTCCCTTCGGGAGACTGGAATTTGGCATTTTTAAGAATCTTACGCTGCTCCGCAGCTCTGGAGTTTGGCATTTTTAAGATCTTACGCTGCTACCGCACATATGCATTAGCTCCGATACCTGTGGCCCTATGTGTAAGCGCAAATGTCATCAACCTAAGAGTGCTTCGAACCGCAAAGCGGTTCCACATAGGTAGCCAGGGGTTTTAACCCCTGGTAAATCAAAATTAAATTGATGTGCCCTGAAGGGGCACCCCATCATGAGTGCAAACAAGGTATGTTATCCTGAGATGGGAGCGATAAAAATGACTGTTGTCATCTCTTCCTTTGAGAAGAGGCACGAGACATTATATAGATTTTGATTCATGATGTGGTACCCCTCCAGGGTACATGGTTTTAAACTAACTCACCAGGGGTTCAAACCCCTGGCTACCTATGTGGAACCGCTCTGCGGTTCGAAGCATGCTTAAGTTGATGACATTGCGCTTACGCATTGGGTTACAGGTACCGGAGCTTCGCTCCTTAACGCTTTAATGTGCATGTGAGGTAGCAGCGACACAATTTAAAGTGCCAAACTCCAGCGCTGCTCCGCAGCTAAAATTTGTTACTGTTAAAGTACCCCGCGTGAAGGCCATGCATGAAATGCAGGCCGTAACGTGGGGTAATGGAAGAAAAATAAATAAGCTGCGGTAGCAGCGATAGAATCTTATGTTACTATCGTAGCAATTAGTCGCTTAAAATGCCAAACTCCAGAGGTTAGCGCTTTATGGGGCATCACCCAAGTATAAAAACCTAATTCGGCCATTTATCTTGACTTTCACCATAATTACTATATAATTTCATTTTCACATCAAATTGGTTTAAAAATGAATAAACTTTATATTTATGTTTTTATATTCGTTATGTCAGTTGCTGTTTCTATTAATGCTGACATCATTAAAACCAATCAGATTAGAGACATTCTCCCCTTCATCGACGCAAAATCAGTTGTATTTTTCGATATGGATGACACATTAGTCGATGCTGAAATTAGTCTTGGAACTGGTGCCTGGAGAAAATATGTTAAAGAAAAAATTACCGAGTATGAAGTGATCAATGGAAAAAAACGGGATGTCAACCTCTCCGGTTTGTTATCCTTATATACTGCATACAACGTGCCGGTCAGGACTGTCGAAAAAGAAACCCACGATCTTATCGTCGCTTTAAAGCAACAAGGAATTCCTCACTATGTTTTGACTGCACGAAGCCAGTTCAAATGGCATGGAATTGAAGTTCCCGGCTTAGAAAAATTAACGAAAGATCAATTGTCAAGCGTCGGCCTAGATTTCAAACCAACCATAGATATCTTCGATTCGATTGATACCACCCTCTTCTGTGATGGCATATTCTACACAAGCGGCAAAAATAAAGGTCCCTTCTTTGTGAATGTGCTGAAAACAGCCGACTATTTTCCTGAAAAAGTCGTTTTTATCGATGATAAGCTTGAACAGGTCGAATCAATGGAAGAAGCCCTCAAAAAGGAGGGAATCCCTTTTGTAGGCTTCTGGTACACCCGTGCCGCCGATGATACAGAAAATTTCGACCCACTCATTTCAACAATTCAGCTCAACGAACTCCTCTATAGAGATAGAATAGTGAGCGATGAGGAAGCCGCAGCCATTAAGCTGGAAATGACTGATATCAATCCTGATAGCTCCTTTAAAGCTTTCTTGGACAGTCTCGATCCGTCTCTTCTAGACTGGCGTTGCTCAAACTCTCGCTTACTTCCTAAACCCTGACTTTGACACTCGCTCATGCAAGTTTCAAACAATCAGGAAAATGTGGCTTAATTTTTAGAGTTTTTTTCCTTAATAAACTCTCGAACTATAGAATGGTCTACGAGATTTAACTTTGTAAGCTTTTCTTGAATTTTATTTACTGTTAGTTTTAGTGAAGGGGAAATTATTGGTGGAAGTTTTACAATTTGGATAAGCATATCATCATCAATCAACTGTTTAAGCCTATCATCTGAGAAATTTTCTAATGTATGCCCCAAATAATAAGAAGCAAATAAAAGAAATTGGAGATCAATATTTAAAAGAACTCGGGATTCTTGCGACTCTATCTTGTTGATAAGGCTAAGATACAAATCATGTATAAATTTTAGTTGTTCAAAAGTCAATTTTTTTTCAAAAGCAGGAAAACAGTCGTTTAATATTTTGTGAATATCTTCAGAAGCTCGACTTCCTTTTTTTGTGATGTAGATTTGGAAAATTTCAAGTATTTTTTCCGGTACCAGTTGATTAATTATTAAGAGTCTCGCCAATTTTTTAAATTGCTTGTCTTGGGCAATTGCTTTGGCTGAATCTCGCGGAATATTTGATACAGGAAATTTTTTAATCTGATTTAGTATTTCCTCATCTTGGTTAAATTTAGAAAGAGGTAAAATTTTTGCCGATATTGAAGTCAAACAGTTTAAGGATAAAAGATAAGTATCAATGTCTTGTTTGTCAAAAATGGAATCGTCGCTTAGAGCCTCTAAAATTTTTATTGTTAAATCGGAGGCTATAGGTGACTCAGTGGAAAAGTTGTTGATTATTTTTTCTAGCTCTTTAGGCGCGTTTTTGATGGTTTCGTCAAATGTTTCGAAAAGGATTCTTCTATCATCCGTAGAAAGTTTTTTACGTTTCATCAAAGAAAGAATTTTACCGGAGCCGCCTTGAGTTTCGTGCTCTTGATCTTGCGAATCTTCAGTTGTACTTGCCTTTGAACTTATTGTAAGAAAATCAATACCACTCTGAAGTACAGTGATAGGAGCCATCACAATTTTTTTCCAATTATATGAATTTTGCCCAGTTTGCGAGGGAAGAGTCTCCTGGCCTATTTGGTTTATCGAATCATCGAGAGGTTGTTTTTGCTCTGAGAGTTGTGTTTGCTCTGGTGGATTATTTTCAGTAGTATATTGTAATTTGAGATGGGTTTCTGAAACTGAAGACATTATTTATCCTAATAAAAAATTTATGAATTGTTAATTAACAAATTTTAATGCTATTTGGAATAAATATGCAACATCATCATATAAAAACATATCCAATTTTGCTCCAAAGCAGCCTAATTGATCAGAAAGAAGCAATTGTTCCACTTAGCCATTCTTTATCAAAGTGACATGGGACAGATAACCTCGATCCATCTCTTCTAGAGTGCCGTTGCTCAGACTCTCGCTTGCTTCCTAAACCCTGACTTGAAATCCGCCTTTAAGGCCTGTTTTAGTCATGACAATCTGCCATAGTTGAAGCTTTCTCGATCGAAAACATCCGGCACAAGATAACAAATAATAATTCCACATACGATAGAAGTATTCGCCATATTCTTTTTTCAACTCCGGCCAATGGCGATTGAAATTCTGGTGCCAAGCCATCAGAGTCTTATCATAGTCCGAACCAAAATTATGCCAATCTTCCATGATAAACATCTTTTCTATCGATCTGCCAATCTGTGCAATTGAAGGCAGCATCCCATTAGGAAAGATATATTTATTGATCCACACACCACCTGAAATGTGCGAAGCATTCCCTCCAATTGTATGTAAAAGAAAAACCCCATCATCTTTTAAATGCTGATGCACAATCTTCATGAAAGTGTGGTAATTTTTATAGCCTACATGTTCAAACATGCCAATCGAGACAACCCGATCAAATTTTTCGTGGGAAGGCAAATTGCGATAATCGATGAGCTCGATCCGCACAGGAAGTCCCTGACACCGCGCTAAAGCCAGCTTTTGCTGAGGTTCGGAAATAGTAACACCCAAAACTTCTACTCCATAATTTTGAGCGGCGTATTTGGCCAAAGCCCCCCAACCACAGCCGATATCTAAAAGGCGCAATCCCGGCTTCAGTATCAATTTGCGGCAAATCAAATCCATTTTATGACGCTGAGCTTCCGCTAGATTTGAGGCATCTTTCCAGTAGCCACAGCTATAATTCATCGTTTCATCCAACATGCTTTCATATAAATTATTGCCGATATTATAGTGCTTTTCAGCGACCTCTTTTGACCTCGATTTATTCTGCGAATTGAATAGCTTATGCCTCATGAAATGCCAGACTTGTTTTGGAGATACTCTTGCAGTCTTATCGATCTTAGCTTCTAACAAGCGCGTGATCATTTCGTCGATGTTTGAACAATCCCACCAACCATCCATATAAGACTCTCCCAGGCCCAATTCTCCATCTTTAAAAAGACGGCTGAATATCCTTTCATCGTTGATTTTAATATCCCAAGAGCGGGAACCATTTGGCTCAATGCCAGCTTTGTCCAACATGCGGTAGACGACATCTTTCATTTTTTATCCTCTTGTTCCGATTGAAACCCAACTTGCTCTCTCTCTAGAAAAACTTGCACCTCGATCTCTTATTTTTGAGAACTTCTTACCCCTCCAAGGAAAAGATGGGTTTCAATCGCTCATAACAAAAAAATTTGATTTTTTCAAGATTTAGGAACTCACCTTACGCAAAAGAAGTAGTGATCAAATGGATCTTCTGATCCCAGAAAAAGGCAAAAATGCTCGCTATATTTTTCTCAATAATGGCTGCTCTTCTTGCTTTTTTCTGAAATCAAAAGCTCTCATTTGCTCATCCACTCCTTTCTTGCGTAAAGTGAGTTAGGAAGATTTCCTTTTTCATATTTTGCACTGGAATATAGCTGTGTGTTATAAATAAATTAACCAATCTGCATAAACCAACAACACATACGTGAATACATCAAACCATCAAGCTTATTTAGCCCGAATTAGACAGGTTCCTGGAGATTTGTTCCAACTCGATGAAAAACCTTTGCTAGGCTTTCCGCCTGACTTCCCCTGGAGCGAATTTTCATCCAATCTAGGACGCAGCTTACAAATCAACGAATTGTCTATTAAGCCTGGAGAATGGAAATGGATTGCCCATGAAGAGCTTTTGACAGGCTTAGGAAATAGTGCAAAAGCACTTCAATTGACGGTAACTCCTCTTTCAGGTCAACTATGGTGGGCTATGCCCCAAGAAGAGATTGCCCGCTTGATGGGTTTTATCTTAGCCAAACAACCGGCATCCTCAAGCACTCTGGATGAAGATTTCTTTAACGCTTTTTATCGCTTTCTAGCCATTGAAGCCATTAATGCCTTTGAAAAATCAAGCAAAGACAAAAAAATTTCTCCCACCCTCAGTGCCGAAGAAGAACTTCCTAAGGGCCATTGCCTATGCCTTGATATCACCATAAATATCCCTCAAGGGATATTCTACGGGCGCCTATTTTTGTCTCCAGAATTCAGAAACGTATGGAAACAGCGTTATATCCAGCAGCAATCCTCACTAAATCTGGCTTCTCCCATCGCCGAAACCCTCGATGTCATTGTGCATCTCGAAGGCGGCCGAATAAAACTAAAGCCTTCTGAGTGGAAACAGATCGTCCCTGGCGATGTTTTGCTTTTAGACCACTGCACTTTAGACCCAGATGAAGATAAAGGGCGTGTCATGCTGGTCATTAATGACGTCCCTTTCTTTCGCGCTAAAATTAAACAAGGCAGCCTTAAAATTCTTGAACACCCTTTATATCACGAGGTAGATACTGCAATGAACAACTCATCGAAAAATGATGAAGACCCCCATGATGATGAAGAAATGGAAGACGACGATTTCGATCTCGATGATGACGAAGAATTAGAAGATTTCGATATTGAAGATGAAGAGATGAGCGATTCCGATTTCGAACTGGATGAAATCGAGGAAACTCCTGCCCCCAAAGAGGCATCAACACCTCCTCCACCATCGAAACCCTCCGCTGAAGCCCCAGCCAGTCAGACACAAGCTCAAGGCAAAGCGCCTCTAGCCATCGACGACATCCCCTTGCCCGTCATTATCGAAGTGGGCCGCATCCAAATGTCAATAAAAAAGCTTCTCGAATTGCAACCAGGTAATATGCTCGAATTAAATATCCATCCAGAAGCTGGTATCGATCTCGTCGTCAATGGGAAAAGAATCGCGCGTGGAGAACTTTTACGCATCGGAGAGGCGCTAGGTATAAGAATTATTGAACTAGTTTAGGAAATCCAACGACGAATGCCCGAAGAGGACTTTCACAAAAAACCTACCTTATCCGGGTTGTCCGAAGACCGCAAGATAGTCCCTGCCCCAGACGATATCGTCCCTAAAATGATCGGGCCTTACAAAATTGAAAGCCTTTTAGAAAAAGGAGGGATGAGCCTGCTCTATCTGGGCATCCATCCTGTGACGAAAGAGCCGACGACAATCAAAGTCCTGCTGCCAAAATTTCTCTCCCACCCCGATGTCGTTAAACGCTTTCTAAATGAAGCGGAAATCATTGCCTTGACGGACCACCCGAATATTATCAAACTTTATGGACATGGTGAATGGGAAGGCGGCCTTTATATCGCCATGGAATTTGTTCAGGGCATTTCATTGCGTCAAGCTCTTCTGCAAAGTCCCATTTCTCTAAAACGTTCCTTAGAAATCATTATAGATATTGCCTATGCCCTATGCCATCTTCACACTCATGGTGTCATCCACCGTGATCTAAAGCCTGAAAATATTTTAATTACCGAGGAAGGCCAAATCAAAGTGATTGATTTCGGCATCGCTCAACTCTTGACAGAGAAAAGTCAAACAGGCCTTCCAGCCAAACAACGACTCATCGGCACTCCCATTTATATGAGTCCAGAACAGCGAGAAGATCCAGAAACCGTTTCCTATCCATCCGACATCTATTCGTTAGGAATTATCACCTATGAGCTTGCCTTGGGAAAGCTTTCGCATGGACAAATCCATTTGTCCCTCATGCCAAAGGGCCTCCAAAAAATCTTAAATAAAGCTTTACAGCCAAATCCCAAAGACCGCTACCACGATATCGTTGATTTCATTACTGATGTCTCCGCTTATTTAAATTCTACAAATTTAGAAAAGGAAAAAAAAGTTGGAGATATGGTCAGCGAACTATCAGAAAACTTGCGCACAGCTCAAGGAATGCTTCTAGCTCCGCTACCAACAGATTGGAAGGAAATGGAGCTCGGATTCGTCAACCATAAAGGGATGAATCTATATGGAATGTATTGCGATTTTTTTTCATTGCCAGACGACCGTTATGGCATTTTAATCGCTGAATCTTTTGCTAAGGGCGCCGAGGGTGTTATCTATACGTCCATTCTCAGAGGCTTGGTGCACGCCTTAAAATCTCAAGCTGCCAAGCCCGTAGAATTAGCTACAGCCCTAAATCAACTCCTTGTTAATGACAATATTGGCCAGCCTTTTGCTTTAGGCTATATCGTCCTATCGTCAAAAGAAAATAGCCTATCTTATCTTTCCTGCGGTTATGGCAATCTTTGGCGCATAGCAAAGGATTCTTCCACCCCTATCAAAATTGGGAAAAATAATATCGCCATTGGAATCGATACTGAAATTGAATTTTCTGAAACAACTGTTCCATGGGAAATCAATGACATCCTTCTTCTGAATTCTTTTGCTGCTGGAGTCACAGATCATCCCACCGAAAATGAATTTTCCGATGATTTTTTTGAAAAAGCTTTCCAAGAAAATGCTAACATCTCTCCTCAAAAAATGGTGGAAGCCATTTTACGCAAAGCTAAGCTTACCTTTCCCAAATCATTACATGAACGTATACTGACTTTAATCAGCATCTTCAGAAGTCAATAAGCACTCTTAGTACTTGCACCGTATTCCCCAAAGAAGCTATCGTATTTTGCTACAACACAACTTGCTACCTATGAAGATAGCAAGCTGGATTTACATCTTTGTCAGCATAAACAGTGTTTTTCTATGGAAATAAAATATTTCATTTGAAATAAGTGTTGGCTTGATACGTAAAAAAATGAGTCTTTATTGAAACGCAAAGTTTTTTTTTAAATGATATGTGCTTTTCTAGAGTAGCGAAGACCCCATTATTATGTAATTTTACTAAGAGTCTGTTCTAAACGCATTATATAGCAGTAGTCGCATGAAAAGAAAATTCTACGCCTTTCCACTGATTACAACAGTATCCCTCTTGTTATTTGCTTCCCATCCAGTGGCCATTCTGTCTATCTCCAATCCATCAAGCGAAAGTAGTTCTAAAGAGAACCCTGAAAAAACTTCTCTAGATTTGTCCAGCATCCTTCGAAAAAACTCTTCGCAAAAGCTTGAAAAACAAAATACACGGCTTTATGCCCTTGCTTCTGAAACTGATGGTGCACCTTTCTGGCCACCGGAAAGAGAAGAACCCGCTGACAACCTAACTGCGCAAAATGAACAAGTCCCTCCAGCCGGTGCCCCTCCTCAGCCGAACACCCCTCGAACGGCTCTCATCAATTTCAATAACGTAAGTATCATTGAGTACATTCGATTCGTCAGTAGAATTTCAAATCGAAATTTTATCTTCGATGAAAATGATCTCCAATTCAATGTCACTATCATTTCTGAAGAACCTGTGACAATCGAAAACATCATGACGGCACTGCTTCAGGAATTGCGGATCCACGATCTTATGCTCATCGAAGAAGACAATAACTTTATTGTCCACAGGAATCCCAAAGTTAACAGTATCTCTACCGTTGTTGCAGAAACACTTCCAGGAACCTCTCTCAAAGATGCTGATATCGTCACCCAAGTGTTCAGCCTTAATACTCTCGATCCTGAAAGAGCCGCAGTGATTTTGCGTCCCCTAGTTTCAGCCACCGCCCTTATCGAAGTCCTCAGCAATTCAAACCATCTCATCGTCACCGATCTTTCAGTGAATGTAGGAAGAATAGCGGAACTTCTTAAAACTCTGGATGCTCCAAACAGTGGCTTAGTCATTGGACAATACGTCAGCAGATTGACTCCCATCGACACATTAATTCCTATCGCTGAACAAATCATGCTGCCAATCTCGCAGGATCAGGCTCTCTCCTTTGTCCCACATCCTGCAACAAACAGTATATTCATCATTTCAACACCCTTTATTGTCGAACGTACCATTTCAATATTGCAATACCTTGATGAAGACCAGGGAGCAACGCGTATCCTCAACCTTAAGGATTTAAGACTCGGCGGCGCCCATATCATTCCGCGAATACCCATGGCTCCAGCAGAGATCCAGTCGACCACAGGCCAATGGCTAAATGACCATGGAAATTGGATTTTCAGACCAGAACTTTCTGCAGAAGATCTCCTCTTACAGCAAGGAGCCCCTCCCCAAGGTCAATGGCAGCGCGACTATGAGGGTAAATGGACTTTTGTCCCAGGAATTCCTGGCCCTGGAGGTCCTGGTGGAAGATGGGTTCGAGATAAAAATGGCAACTGGGTTTATGAGCTGACCCCTGGAGAAGCATTCGCCCCTGAAGCCCTCACACGGCAATTTCAAGGAGCCCCAGTCCTTCCAGGAGGCATTCAAAAGAAAACTCAATTCTTTATCACAAAACTTCGTTACCGCAGAGGAGATAGCGTAGAAATGGTTCTCCGGCAAATTGCCGATACCCTTCAGCAAAATGAGCGCGGCAATGAAGATTTCATTGCTGCTTTGAGAAGTGTCCAATGGCTAAACCTTCCCAATAGCTTAGTTTTTAGCGGTACGCCAGAATCTTTGGAAAAAGTGCGCAGCTTAGTCCTAGAAATCGACAAGCCTATGCGCCAAGTGTTCGTAGAAATGCTGATCATGGAAACATCCCTTATCGACTCCCTAGATTATGGAGTGGCTTATGCGACAGAATTTGGAGGCGGCCATTTTTCGGGTTCTCAAGGATTTAATAACGGGCAAACGCCACTCACTGGAGCCATGACAACAACAGGCGTGACTGGCCTTGGAGGACCTTTTGGAAATGCTGTGCCGATTGTTCCCAATGGAACCAACTTAGCCACAGCTGCAGGCTTCAGTTTGGGAATTATTGGTCAAAAGATCACGCACTGCGGAACTGAATTCGGTTCGATCGGAGCCCTTGTCAGCGCCCTTCACGATCGTACTAAAGATGAAGTCGTCTCCAATCCGAAGCTCCTAATCGAGGATAATGCCACAGCTGAAATTTTTGTCGGTATTAATACACCTTACCGCACACAGTCTATTTCTAACGACTTTGGTTCTGTGATCACAAGTAACTTCGTCTATCAAGACGTTGGTACACGCCTAAGAGTCACCCCCTATATTGGAAATGGCGACATCATTGCCATGGATATCCAAGAGGAAGTCAGTAGCATCATCGCGGGTCTAATCACAGATGCCACCACAGCCAATACAAGCCCGGGTCCAACAACCCGTATCCATCGAACCACCACGCGTGTTCATATCCCTGATGGCTACTTTCTTATCATCAGCGGCATGATGCAAGATGAAGAATCCCGCGAACGTACGCAAGTGCCTTGCCTTGGAGGAGTTCCCCTCTTGGGTGCTGCCTTCAGCGACAAAATTAATGCTAGTAATAAGCGCAATTTGATGATCTTTATCCGTCCAAAAATCATCGACACAGAAGAAGAAGTTCAAAATATCACCAAACACCAGCAAGATATTTATGATTATCTGAATTGCCTACAAAATTATGATGATTATGAATATATCGAAGCCTTGGATCTGTTTAATGTTAAGAAAACGCTTCATCCTGAAGATGTTTACGATTGCGAATGTGACTAAGATCATGAATGCTATCGTCAAATGCCATGGGTCTTTACGACTCATGGCATATTGCTTTTTGATCATTGGAATCGCCTTCTCTAGCTGCCAACCCAATAGTTGCATGATCGAGCCATCGATCTGCTATGCACCTCAGCCATGGCTGATTGAAAAGCTCCCGGCGTCTTTTCCAGAACTTACTCCAAAGGAGCGTTCTGAAGACTGGGCCAAGGAATTCATGATGGGACGTGCATTTGCTCGAGAAATGGATTTCTACCGAGCATTAACTTGCTTCAAACGCGCTCTTCTCTTGATTCCAAAAAAGATTGAAGCCAGACGCCTTCAGATCGAATATGAAATTTTTTTAGCCTATTATGTCGCTAATAAATATGAAGAAGCGATTGAAACATTTGAAAACGGTCAGCTCTTTTATGTTTCAGAATCTTTTCCAGCACTGCATGATCTTCTTATCGCTCTTTATGATGCCTATAATCAAATTGACAAACCTGAAAGAGCCTATTGCTTTTGGTCTCTGCTCTATGCCGTCAATCCCGATGATGCCATTGGACTAACTGTCGAAACATCTGTTCTCGACGCAGACCTCAAATCCATCGAACAAGCTGCTCAAAATCACCCTACAGAAACCAGTGTATCGCAATTCCTTTGCGACTATGAATTTCAAGCCAAATCGATCTCTAAAGCGCAAACACTCAATGCCCTTTTGCCTGGAGCGGGTTATTATTATGTGGGACAAAAAAAAGCTGCCTTAACATCTTTTCTCATTAATACCCTTTTTATTGCAGCTTCTTATCAACTATTCGATCGCGGATACATTCCAGGAGCCATTATTCTCACAAGCTTAGAAATGGGATGGTATTTTGGAGGCATTAATGGAGCGGGCCTTGCAGCCAAAGAATATAATGAACGCCTTTATGAAACTCTGGGCAAAGAAATGCTTATCAACAATCGGCTTTTTCCCATCCTGATGTTCCAAAAAGGATTTTAAACTAATGTCATCACGTCGAAGACTCGCTTTAATCCTATTTATTTTCTATGCCAATCAACCGCTTTTAGCTGACCCTTGGGGCAAAGATGCCGATCTTGCATGCAGACAAACGATAGCATCTTCTCGCCCTTCAAAATGTCCAACACCTTTTCTCGGAAGATTTGCTGAAACGATGATCGCTTTCCACCAAAACGTCATCTCCCCAGCAGATGGACCACGTAGTCATTTCATTCCAAGCAGCTCACAATATACTTTAGATGCGATGAGAAAATATGGCTTTTTTCAAGGAGTGATGATGGGCTGCGACAGGCTCATGCGCGAGAATAAAGATCCCTGGGTTTATCGATGGACACGCAATGGGGCAGGAACTCTCATCAAATACGACCCAGTGCCCTAAGACGTCTCACCGACTCTGTGGTGAATTATGCGATAAAACCATCCCGATTTCTGAGCTCTGGCTCTCGCTTTCTTCCCTCACCGGGGTAGAGCTCGCCAGATCGCGTGCGCGATGCAAAGCTTTAAGCATATGCAAATGGGGATGCCGTTCATCAAAAATGAAAAGGTTTTCTTTGCCAATTTGCTCGACAATGCCAGAATCGCTAAGAACATCCCAGATTTGTTGTGTCATTCCGCAAGCGACTAAATGACGACCAGAACCTTTCAGATAATCAAAAAGCTGCTGCAAAGCAAGACATGCTGTTGCATCGATGTCACGCGCATTTTTCAACTGCAAGATAATCACCCGAGTGCTGGTATCGTCTTCAGCAATTGTTTTAAGGGTAGTCTGAAAAATATCTGCTGCCCCAAAAAAGAGTTCGCCTTCAACCTTGATGACGCGGATCGTCTTATGTTCATGAGAACGGGTAAAATCGAGATTTAACAACTCTCCAGAATCATCAATATCATATTCGACAAGCTGAGGAACGGCTGATTTTTTCAAATAGAGTGTAATTGAAAGGACCACACCAATGTAAAAAGCGACATCAAGGCTCAGAAAAACACAAGATAGAAGGGTCGTCCAAAGGACAAAAGCATCCGAATTTGTGGCCTTCAAACAAAGAAAAAACTGGCGCGTGTGGACAATATTAGCAGCAGTTACCAGCAGCAATGCGGATAAAGCGGCAAGTGGCACATGAATAATTAAAAAGCTGAAGCTAAAAAGCATGAAAGCTACAAAAACAGCATTCAAAATCGAAGCGACACGCGTCTGGGCCCCTAATGAATAGCTTAAAGTACTTCTCGAAGGACTGCCTGAAACTGGCATGGCTGAAATAAATGATGACAGGAGATTTCCTAGACCAATGCCGAAAATCTCCTGATTGACAAATAGCCGTTGTCCCGAGCTGGCAGCGATCGTCTTAGCAACGGAAGTCGTCTCCATAATATTCAGCAATGACACAGCAAACGCCACAGGAAGCAGATGGTTGAGAATGCCTAAATCAAAATAAGGAAAGGCAAAGCTTGGAATTAAATCATTTAGCTGGCCTGTATCGCCAACAAGTAAAACGTTTTGCCAATATTTTTCTTGGGATTCTTCTAAAAAGCGAAATCCAAAAGTGTAATGATTTAAGGTATAGATGAACACCGAAGCCAGACAGAGAGCAATGACGGGCGCTGGAATGCGTTTATCAATGCGCTTTAATACAACCAGCACAATCAAGCTGCCAGCACCAACGATGGCTGTCGGCCAATGGATCGCTTTTAAATGGGTAATCAAATAAACGCTTTTCTCGTAAATGGAATGCTCTTCCGCAACGTTATCGATCCCTAAAAATGTAAATAATTGATTAACAACGACAGCTATAGCCGTTCCAGCAATATATCCGACAATCACCGAATGGCTTACAAACTGTGTCAACCTTCCCAGCTTGCACCCTGCAGCTAAAATTTGTATCATGCCCACAATTAATGTCAGCTGGGTCAAAATCTGCAAAGCCACGATATTCAGCTGAGGACCATCTAATCCACGATAATATGTGAATAAAATTTCCGCTGTCCCTGATTGCACTAAAATGGCGATCGCATTGCTAGGTCCGACCACAAGATGGCGCGAAGACCCGAAAAGTGAGGCAAGAATCGATGAGTAAATGGCAGCAAAAAGTCCTGAAGTCAGAGGAAGCCCTGCCAAAAGGGCGTAGGCCATGGATTGAGGGACTGTCAGCAAAGCCACTGAAATCGCTGCAAGCGCATCCTGGCGAAAAGTTTCCATCGAATAGCCATTTAGCTCCTTTTTGAAGGAAAGAAGCGAAATGTCATCTGTGTTAAGAGCGTTATGCATATTCGTGGCTAAAAATACCCAATTCTTCTCGGAAAACTTACAGCAGGAAGGGCTCAAGTAAAAGGATTATTGTATTTTGTCCATTTGTTAGGCAAGTAATAACTTTTCTGATAAAATTTTATTTTTTTTTATTCATTAACAGTTTATTCTTTTAATTCAAAAATCACTTCAAACTTACCGAAATTTATGTCCAGAATACTTAAAATTGCTATCGTCGGCAGGCCCAATGTCGGAAAATCCGCACTGTTTAATCGGATATGCAAAAAAAATATCGCCATTGTCGATGAAGCGGAAGGTATCACCCGAGACCGGCTGTATGCCGAAGCCGATTTTTTTGGCACTCCTTTCCAACTTATCGATACTGGCGGAATCGACGCGCGCTCCAAAGCTCAATTCAATGAACACATCAAGCGCCAAGCCGAAATTGCCATCGAAGAAGCTGATAGCCTTATCATGGTCGTCGATGCCCATGTGGGGTTAACGACTCTTGATAAAGAAATTGCAGACATTTTGCATCGCACAAAAAAGCCCGTTTGCCTTGCAGTCAATAAAATTGATAATATGTCTCAAGAACATCTCCTATATCAATTCCAGTCGCTCGGCATCCCCCAAATGGTCGCAGTCTCAGCGACACAAGGCTGGCATCTCGCCGAATTGTTAGAAGCTGCTTTTTCTCGTCTTTCACGCACTGCTTCAGAAGAAAATGACATTCATGCCATTCATGTAGCTATTGTGGGAAGGCCGAATGTTGGAAAATCCTCTTTCGTCAATTACCTTCTGGACGAAGAACGTTGCATCGTCAGCCCAATTCCAGGAACGACTCGAGATAGTGTCGACGTACCTTTCATGCTTCAGGAAACGCGTTATAATCTTATCGACACTGCAGGCATCCGCCGCAAAAAAGCTGAACACGAAGTCGTCGACAAATTTGCGTCAATCCGTACACAAAGGGCAATTGAACGCGCCGATATCTGCTTATTGATGCTAGATGCACAGCAAGGAATGACGCGCGAAGAAAAGAAAATTGCCAACTTAATCGAAGAGTCCGGCAAGGGATGTATCCTTCTTTTTAATAAATGGGATCTAGTCAAGGGATTCCGCATGGAACACTGTTTAAAGGGCATCGAAGAAGAAGCCCCCTTTCTCAAACATTGTCCAAAAATCTTTATGTCCGCCAAAACCGGCCGCAATCTCGATAAAGTGTTCGAGATGGTTAAAACAGTCTACGAAGATTCTAAAAAGAGGATTTCGACTCATCAACTCAATAAGTTCATTGGAGCTTGTCTCCAACGCAACCATCCTCCCATGATTCAAGGAAAGCGGCTCCGCATCTACTACATGGCCCAAGTCGGCATCGAACCACCAACCTTTGTTCTCTTCGTCAATTATCCCAACCTGATGACGGATGCCTACAAAAAATATATTTACAATCAATTTCGAGAAGCTTATTCATTTACAGGACTTCCCCTGCAAATTTATCTGAAAGGGAAAAAGCGCAAAGAGCAAGAAGAGCGGGAAATCGGCGCTCATTCAGAATCGGAGATGGAAATGCCATCACAAGAAAATGAAGCCGATACATTCGAGGATGAAAACGACTTCGATGATCTGGATGGAGAGTGGGATGAAACCGATGGTGCTCTTGCTGACAATTGGGATGAATGATCTATTTTACCCATGATTGCGCCCTAATCTGAAGCAAATCGCTGTAGATGAATGTCATCTTTTTCAATTTGCTCTTCGGAAATGTAGGAAACATTCCCTTCATCACAAACTAAAAATCTGCCATCCATCTACAGCGATTTGCCACGGATTAGGGCGCAATCATGGGTTTAAGGTTTTGATAAGCCTTCTATTTTTGATTCGACTTTAGTAATTTTTTTATTGAGGCGCTTCTTAAGAAATTCTACATTTTGATCAGCATTAATCCTTTTATTGAATCCATTCGAAAGAAAATCGACCACTTTAATAGCCCCCTTAGTCATGGGAGGGAATTTAGGATCCTTATTGGCTGAAAGCTTTTCCTTAGCCCAATTAAGATTTCCAATAATAAACTTCTGAATTAAAGAAATATTTCTAAATCTTTTTACTTCAATTTTCACATTTTCACGAATGTGCTTTTGTAACTCCGAATTTTCTTTTAAAGCTGTAAGATTTTGATTTAAAATATCGAGTTTAAAAGTTTCATAAAGTAATTCCCCTTGAACATTCCGCTCTTCAGATGTCATTCCTGGAGCAATTTTAGAATGAAGCCAAACTGAAAGAGACTTTGACGCACAAATTCCTTCACGCTGTTGTTTATGCAAACGTCCTTCTTTCTTATTATCGTCCTTTTTTAGCTTTCCATCTAAAAATTTATAGATCTCATCCCATTCTTTTTCTTTTATATCTACAACAAACGTGACGATCGACTCCAAGAATTCAGTATCAAAAACCTCTTCTTCAAGATCATCATAAACTAATGTTCGCACTCTGCCTTCTTCATTAATCTTATGGCCTATATTGATTCCCAAGCCAGTATTAATCAGCGTCAGTGTATATTTTCCATTATCTTTCTTTAAAATCTCATAAACGACAGTATGATCACGAGTACCCGCAGGAAGCATAAAACTCTCACCGGGTGACAGTTTCTGGATATCGTCTTTGCAAGATGCTACAATATCTTTCAATGTTTTTTGCTGTTTAATTTCCTCTTGTGGCCAACCTAATTTTTCCACTTCCTCGCCTTGAAGGTTTTCAATTTGAATACAGTATAATAATGCTTGATTAAGTTGCTTTTTAACTTGAGTAAATTTTTCAGTGTGTTCTGGATGGCTTTTTAAGAAAGCCTCAATTTTTTCTAAAAGGTCCTTGCATACGACTGAGCGTACGGAACCTTCCAATTCAGCCGATTTGATATTCTCTGGAGACATTTGATGATAAATCAAAGAGGCTTGTCGACCTAGAGGCGTATTCACATGAATCGTTGATTTGAAACCATTCCTTCGTAGTTCCTCACCAAGTTTTTTCAGTTTTTCAATGTTTGGAAAAATCGATTCCTTACGCAAAGGAGGTTCTTCCCAAAATTCATATTTTTTCGTTCTTCCGATTTTCATTAACAAGCATTTCCATTTAAAAATAAAACATAACTACATTATAGTTTATTTTTTAAATAAAACTCATCATTAAACAAATTTTAATTCCTCTAAACGTAGTATAGAATTCATCGTCATGCCACAATGACAGTGCACTAATGGTTGACAACGTTTGATAAGCGGGTCATCTTTCGTTCAACCTTCCTGATTTTCTTTGTCACATGCCTTTGCATAAAGGTGACTTTTTCATCATCCACCAGCTCTTTGCCTAACAGCCTTGAAAATAATGAGCCAACGATGACTTTCAATCTTGAAAAAGCTTTTGATTTGTTCTCTCTCTTTGATTCAATTTTATCAGATTTAAATAGAGAAATTCTTGAGGCGAAATGTTTGTACCACAAAAAGATTTTCTTGATGAATGGATCTTCGAGTTTTATTTTCATATTCTCTCGAATCGTTGCTTTTATTTCTGGATTCTCTTCGAGGAGACCTTGATTTTGTTTTAAAATATGCAACTTCAAACCTTCATACAACAACTCATCTTTTGGATTTCGCTCTTCTGGAGTAAGGCCTCGCGCAATCCTTCCATGTAGCCAAACCGAAAGTGGTTTAAAAGTGCAAATCCCCCCACGCTGCTCCTTATGCCAGCGCCCGGTTTTTTCATTTTCTAATTTTAGTTTGTTGGCCAAATGACGATAAATCGACTTCACGCCTTCTGAATGCTGATCATTTTCGATGGAAGGAGGATTTATTGTCGCTATATGCAGCAAAGGAATCAAAAACTCCGCATTCAAATCACTTGATTCGAGGCCTTCATATGTTCGGATTCCAATCCTATCTTTTTTAGTGTTGTGATGGACCTGGATGCCAAGACCAGTATTGATGATCGAAAATTCATAAGTCCCACCTGGATTTTTATAGACTTCATAAAGAACTGCATGGCCGGTTGTTCCCCCAGGAATTAACAGAGCTTCATTTTCTTTCATTTCCTGGATCTTTTCTTCCCATCCATTTGCCATTTTTTCCAGCTCGATTTGGCTTTCTAGGTTAAGTCCTTTCCCCTGATTTTTTACATAAATTTTTTCTAGTTGAAATGCGTCTTCAAAACAGTGATCTATTGTTTCTTTTAACTTTAAAATGATTTGCTTATCTTCTTCTGACTGAAGATTCTTTGCATAGCTTTCAAGTTTGTTGGAAATATCTTTAAAAACAGGCGAACGCATCATTCCAGAAAGTCCTTCTTCCACGATATTTGTCTCTGGAGACATTTGATGAAAAATTAGCTTCGCTTGCATCACAGGAGAAAAGACTCCTTTCGAAAGAGATTCTAGTTGATCGATGGCTAGTTCTAAAATCTCCTGATCCAGCTTTGTAACAGGAATATCGGCTACAGAACTTTTAACGACGTTTTTAGGAACACTTGTTGATTCTATTGGCTCTGATGGAGATCCTTCTCCATAAACAGAACAATCATTTTTAATTTCCATAAATATGATATAGTAATTAACTAATAATCAATTATTATATCATTTTAAAATTAAAATTACAAAAGAGAAGAAACTCTTTCCACAGGAAGTGTTTGCAGCAATCCGATGATTTCTTGCCTATCAAATTGCTTAATGACTTGATGGTCATCAATAGCAACGACATCATTTAACAGCTGATGTTTGCGAGAAATCAGAAAGTCAATATGTTCTTCCAATGTTTCTTTCGTCATCAGCTTAAAGACTTGAACGCCTCGAGTCTGACCGATGCGGTGAACGCGATCAGTCGCTTGATTTTCACGAGCCGCATTCCACCAGCGATCATAGTGGATGACAACAGAAGCGGCTGTCAAATCGATTCCTAAACCGGCAGCTTGCAAAGAGGCGACAAAAACCTCGCAATGAGGATCTGTATTAAAGCGTTGCAATTGTTCGCCTCTATTGAGAGTAGATCCTCGAATGCTGGCATAACCAATGTGATGCTCTTTCAAATACTCCTCAATAATATCCAACATCGCAAGATATTGGGAGAAGACGACGACTTTCTGTCCGCTTTCCCTAGCTTCATCCAATAGCTCTACAAAGAGATTCCATTTCCCGGATTGATATTGTTTATATTCCAACGGTTTTTTTAAATAAGAGGCCGGATGATTACAAACCTGCTTTAAATGAGATAAAAGGGCAAAAATGTGGATATAAGGAATGGGTGTCTTATCGTCCTCAAGCTCATCAATGATCCTATCGCGTGAGTTTTTTAACACCTCTATATAGAGATTCCTTTGCTCTGGAAGAAGTCCGCAATGCGCAATTTCCTCGATTTTTTCTGGGAGATCGAATAACACATCTTCTTTTTTTCGCCTCAAAACAAAAGGTTTGATCATGCGTTTCAATAGCTGCTTGCGATCAGCATCGCCCCCTTTCTCAATCGGCTGGATAAACAATTCCCGGTAATCCAACTCGCCAGGCATATATGTCGGCAGCACAATATCAAAAAGAGTCTTTAATTCACGAAGGCGATTTTCAATAGGGGTTCCCGTCAATCCAATGCGCATTTTCGCCTGAGCTTTTAATAAAGACTGATAAATGCGACTCGTTTGATTTTTGGCAATTTGAAGCTCATCAAATACAGCCACTTCAAAAGGCATTTTTCGAAGAATCTCAGCTTCATTTCTCCATACTCCATAAGATGTCAGAAGAATGTCACATTCACTGTAAAACCCTTCAAGACTTCGCTTTGCCCCATAGAAGGTTCCTACAGCAAGCTCAGGTAAAAATTCTGCAAGCTTTTCTTGCCAATGGTAAATAACGGAAGTTGGACAAATGATTAAAAAATGCTTTTTGACACTCCCTTCTTGCTTGCGCCAATGATTGACAACAGCCATTAAAAGTGCCATCGCTTGGTGAGTTTTGCCAAGTCCCATATCATCGCAAAGCAAGCCTGATAATCCATAATGATATAAAAACCAAAGCCACTTTACCCCTAGATCCTGATAGGGTCTGAGGTGGCTTTTAAGTCCTTTCAAATCAGGATCTTCGGGGATTTTAAATTCCGTTAGCTCTTCAAGCAACTTCCAAGAATGATTGTCGGGTCCCTTATCAGAAATGGAGATTTCTTCGAAAGCATTGAGTCGCAATAACTCAAGGCTGGAAAGCCGAACCATATTGTTGCGTTTTTGAATCTGGCCCTTACGAAGAGCTCTCAACCAACTGAATCGCTTGTCTTCTAAATCAAAAAGACCTGCCTCTGAAAAGACGTAGCGTTCACCTCGATGTAGTGCTTGCCACAAGGAAGTTAAGGAAAGAGTTCCTAATTCCGTCTGATAGCCCAGCTTTAAAAGATATTCCTGTCCAGGTCCATCGGCGCGATCGATCTGTTGAGTAACAAGCTGGCTTCGTTTTGGACGGTGGATATGCGTATCGATAAAATGAATATAGGGTTTTAAACTTTCAATCTCTTGATTTAAAAAGAAAGTCGTTTGATCTTCATCAATAATGACAGTGTGGCGAAAACGTTCTGGAAGGCGAGATGCTGCTGGAATCTCATGAAAGCCCTCTCCTTCAACATAGCTATACTCTTCAAAAAAATGAACGTTTTTATCTCGATATTCTTCTGACGATTCATAATGAGAAGAAACTTCAATCCGCCGATCTGAATTGAGAAGAATATTTAATCCTGATTTTGCCACTGGACTTGTCAAGCTGAAAAAGTCTTTAACAAATTGTAATTCATGCTGATTTGTTCGGATAAAGGCTGAGACATGTTCTTGAGGAATTTTCATTCCCGCTTTGATTGGAAAATTTGGCTGAGTCCCCTCTTTTGGGAAAAAGCCTACCCCCTTCACAAAGACCCACCGTCCGAAATCCTTAGTCTTGAGATCCATTTCACTGTCGGTAAAATGTCTCAAAAAAGTCAAATTTCCTCCCTCATCCACACGGTAACTCAATGCCGCTTCCAATGGATTCAAATGGGTTTGGAAGCCTTGTTGAGCATTAAACCACCCACGATGTCGATGAACGAATTCTGGGATATCATTTGAAGAAACAATCGTTTTGATTTGAAATTCCCCAAAATCCACACGATAAAATCCCCTATCTTCAAGATAAACCCACTCCCCAAATCTTTGAGACTCCGGTGATGATAAATCTCCGGGTTGAAATAAAAACTCTTCGATCACCAAATTCCATTGGTCATCAAAAAAAATCTGATACGACACTGCAATGGGAGTTTCGACGATCCTTTCAGAAAGTAGCTCCTGAATGGCTTCGGCATGCTCATTTAGAATCTTTTCCACATCGTTCCATTCACCAACATCTAATGAAGCTGCCCTCTCTTTTGGATAGAATCCATCGTCTTTTACATAAATCCAGTCGCCAAGAGCTTTTCCTTTTATTCTTTGGTTCAGCCTTTCCTTTTGTCTTGCAATAGGCACAAATCGCCTTTCTTGCTTGTCATAAACAATCTTTTCGATTTTTTCTTTGAGAGGATGATGGACAGTCAGAGAGGCCTGAACTGTTGCCAGAGAAGGAATAATCGACACCAAAGACTCTTCAGGAATATTCCATTTCGCCTCTATTTCAGGAAATTCAACATCAATGATTGAGGGTTTGCCGTCCTGTTGAAAGGCAATCGTATACTTTTCCTTCGCCTCTTGTAAAGCAAGCAGCCACTTAGCCAATTCGCTCCAAAAAGAGAGTTCGTATAAAAGCCGTGGAGAAGGCTTTCCTCGATTCCATAAAGTCATCTCCTCCTCTGAGAGGTTGGAAAATTTAATAGATGTTTCCTCTGTTTCAAACTCTCGATGAAAGAAGATCTTTTCCAATCGATCGATAGCCTCTGCTATCTTCCCCTCTATTGAAAAAATTTCCTGACCTTCTGAAGCCTGGCAGCTATACTTTCCATGGCCTCTTCTTTCGATCGAAGATTGACCCACTAAGGCCGAACATTGCTTACATAAATGATTCCAAAAAGAGCGCTCAAAACGTCGATGAAGAGGTAAAGAATAAGGGCCATAGATGGCTAAAAAAGCAGCGGCCTGATGAAGGCACCCTTGAAATTTTTCACTATCAGGGCAAGAACAAAAACTGTCTTTGAGGCGTCCTTGTTTATCGAGCTGTAAAAAAACCCACAACTCATGCTCGATATGGGGATCCTGAACAAGAACTTGATAGGTAACACCCGAAAATTCAATATCTTTAATATGATTCATGCCTATAAGGCGCCGCGCTTCCTTCTGAAAACGCTTTAAAAAATTCGGCAAAGAGATCATATAATTAAAATCTTTTTAGTTATTTTTAGTTATTTTGAAAATTATATCATAATTCCATTTTTTCCGTCCTTAGTATTAAGGGAATAATAGGATTAAAAAATGCAAAGACGCAAAGGCGAAAAGACTCGAAAAGATTCCCATATCATATTGAGAACATTTCTTTGCGTCTTTATGCCTTTGCGTTTTGCTTATTGTTACGTGGGTTTATTCGTCAATACTAGCCGACGTCAACTGAGCATTCTGCTTTTTTCCATTCTTCAATCTCTTTTAATAGATTGAGATGAAATAGACTCGAATCTATCGCTAGAACGGCTTCTTTAGCAAGATCAGGTTGTTTAATTTCTAAAAATTTTTTCATTATCTTTGTTAATACTTTAGCTTGTTCGTTATCACGTCTGGCTAATCGAGCAACGTTTATTGCACGTCGATATTCTCCTTTATCAAAAATTTCATCCGCAACGATGCTTACATTTGAATTATGCTCAGACGGAAAATTCCCAAGTTGATGTTTTACTTGTAAGCGCTTGAATTCTTTTATATTTTTGATTAAATCCAAAGAGTTAATATTCTTCTCTTTCAAGATCCTCTTTAATCTCATGATTTGGTCATCTTTCATATAACCTAAAAAGTAACCTATATGAGTCAGCATCATATCGCATTTTTGGACACTATTTAGTGGACCCCTTAAAGTTATAATGTAATTTTTAAAAAATTCAAATTGTTGAAATTCTTTTTCCTGTTGGTAGGTAGCCCCTGACGCACGGTTTATAATCTCGTCATTCTTAAATATTACAAAAATACTGGTAATTAACTTCCTCTTTTGTTCGATTTCTTTATGGATAGCTCCTTCATCAAAGCCAGTGGATTTCGAATGATCCGTACAAATTTGCAAAGTCATAGAAATTTCCTTGTTTGTGTAATGTTTTAAGCGACTCTCTTTCACTGCGACAAAAACAATTTGATTAAAAAAACGCAAAGCCGCATAGGCATGAAAAGATTCTTATACCATATCTTGAATCTTTCTTCGCGCCTTTGCAGCTTCGCAGCTTCGCGTTTTACATAGTGTTACATGCGTTTAAATACTAGCTGGATACGTGCTCATGCTTCGCTTTCCATTCTTCAATCTCTTTTAATTCCATCTCTATTTTCCCGGGTTGAACTAAATGGGGATTTATTGCTTCAATAGCTTCCTTGGCCAAATCAGGCTTATTTAGGAGCAGGCATTCTTTCTTCAATTCTATTAATTGCTCGGGATGAAATATATTTGACTCTATCGCTAAAATAGCTTCTTTGGCAAGCTCTGGTTCATTACGACCCAACAATTTCTTCTTCAAATCTATTAATGCTTGTGCTTGCTGATAACCATCGTATGTTAGCCTACTGATGTCTATCGCCCTTCTATATTCCCCTTTTGCAAAAATCTCATTAGCGATTGTCTTTATATTTGAGTTATAGTTAGGCCAAATACCTATAAGCTTATGCTTCCTCCAAAGCTCCTTGATCTCTTCAATACTCTCGATGAAATTAGGAAAATTAGCTTCCTTTTCATTCAAAATTCCTTTTAAACGTTCTATCTGATTCTCCTGCATATAAGCTAAATGGTAGCTCATATCGGTCATCACTGTATCTTTACTCAATTTTTCGAAATAAACATTGTCTTTGTGATTAAACTTGTTGTCCAAGGTCTTCATGTGACCCTTAAGAAATTTAGGCTCTTGAGCTAAGGCTTCTTCTTTGCTGCGAGCCTCTTCCTTAGAACTTTTTACGATCATGTCATTTTCAAATATTTCAAAAACACAGTCGATCAATTTTTTCTTTTTTACTTCATCCATATCAATGGATACTTCACCGGGCCTCACAGATATTTCATCGGACCCCTTCAAAGACTGCACACCATAAACTTGCATAGACATACAAAACCTCATTATTGTAATGTTATAAATTTATCCTTCTTATCAAAATTTGCGATAACTATTAAACAATTGATTTTTTAGTGCAATCTATTTTACAAGTATCTGAAAGTAAGATATTTCCCATTCATTACCTCAAATTAAATATAAAACAATTAATTTTAAAAATAAGATCTTTAACTTCACTCGAAGCCCCCAAAAAAGAAAATATGATGCTCTTGCAAGATTAATTAATTTATGCTAAACTAAATTTAGTTGGAGAAGGGCCATTAATACAGAGAGTAAAATTGAGGTGTGCGATGTTCGGCCTTGAAAATCAAAAAAAGAAAAAGAAAGCTGAAGAATTTGTATTCGACTTAGAAAAAGACCTTAAAATCAACAAAAAGCATAAAGACCTCAAAAAAAAGGTTGAAGATCGGATCCAAAAAATAAAAGAGGTTTTAAGAAGTGGAGAAAATAAGGATGAATTTGATAAATTCGGATCTTTGCTTCACGGATACACCTCACTTTTAAAAGTAATGGCACGTTTTAGCTCAAAATGAGGAGAAGCGTTTTATCGGGTTGCAGAATGTATTTTTATGACGTGAGTAACTTGCTTTCGCAGCAAATGAAAACGAAAATTTCCTTCTGCAGCCCTATAGAATGCTTCTAAAAATGAAAGATTCTGCTGGGCCGCAGAGGCAGTTTTCAATATGCGAGTCACTTTTCTCCAAAGAAAGTAAAAGCATTTAAATTTCTTTCTGCGGCCCTGCAGAGTATTTCTTAAATGAAGTTTATGGGAAAATGATAGTTCCTTAACTTAGTTTAAGTCTTGAAGAGATTCAGAAATGAAGCTGCATCCCTAGACGATGCGAATCAGGAAATGTAATTTCCAGTATGGATCGCCTCCAAACTTATACTCCTTAGTAATATAAAATTTTATTGGAGGATAATAAAATGCCTAGCACCGATCTAACCAGATTTAGCGGAAGTAATGTTCAGTCGGGCTTTAGCGTAAAGGCTCTTTTTCAGGTCATCAATAATGCGACTATCAGTGCAAAAGCCAAGCTAAGTTCGATTAAAAGCCGAAGAAGTTCAATTAGCATTGGCGATATGTTCGAAATGCAAATGTTAATGAACCACCTTTCCCAATTGTCTGAAATGGCAACAAGTGTCGTTAGTGCATCCAATTCAGCAATTGCCGATATGGCTCGTAACGTCAAGTCATAATAACTTGTGGAGGCTTAAAGCGTTTATTAAAACGATATGGCTTTCTGCTTTGGAACTCAAAGCCGGTTCATAAATAGAATCAAGGCATGCTGCTCTGTTGAGGGTAGATGCCTTGGCTTATTAATGCTTATACGACTCGACAATTAGATTTCAGTAAAGGATTTCTCTATGACGGATGATAAAATGCAAGAGTTTAAAGAGGACTTTTCTCTTTTAATCGAGGCAGGTTTTGTAGCCGTTAAGCAGCTAGATGAAACAAGCGCCACACGAATTTTCCACGCGGCGCAATCTATCAATCCAGATAGTACCGCTCCTCAAATTGGACTAGGCTATATCGCTCTTAATAAACTTGAAGTTAAAGAAGCTTCAAAGATTTTTGAGGAAGTGATTAAAAAAGAGCCAACAAATTATTTGGCCCAAACTTTCTTAGGAATTTGCTTTCTCCTCACTAAACCTAAACGGAAAAAAGGTGAGAAGCTCATTCAAGAGGCGATTGAAAAATCAAGCAATCCTACGATCAGAAACCTCGGTGAAATTTCACTAGAGTGGGCTGACAAAGACTTGAAAAAGAAAGAGGCTCCCTTCTTTGCGATGAAGCAAAATCCAGGGGAAAACCTCGAAGAAACTGAAGAAGAGCAGACTTGACTCCTGCCCTCTTTAAGAAAATTTTTATAGAGTCAAATTAGATCTTAATTTAGGCGAAGTCTTTTTAAAAGAGACGGTCTAAACTTAAATTAAGGAAGTGAGATGTCATGGCAGAACTTGAGAAAATTGAAAAAATCAGCAAAATAGGCAAGGCTGACAAATCTGCTGGAACGCCAGGAATTGACGAAATTCAAGAGCCGGCGCGCGTGCCTCCAAATAAGGAACATTTCGACTCCCTTGTCAATGCAAAACCTGAAGAAAAAGTCACAGCGATTGAAAGCGATACCCAAGGTAAATCATCCATTATGGATGAAGTGCGCAACCTCAATCAAAAAGTTGATCTCATATCCAAGACAACCTCAAAAGACGTTGCTGCCCAAGCGAATGAAGCGATCACACGTATAGAGGGGATTAAAGAAAAGCTATCCTCCCCTAATCTAACTCTACAGCCTTCTCTTCAGACGATTCTACATAACAAGCTTTCACACATTGATGAAAATTTACGCGTTGCCCTTTCTAAAGCTGGTCTCGAATACAATCCTGCTGAGCACTTAGAAAATAAAGCTGTCAATCCAATCGAACGCTTTTTAGGCTTTTTGACATACAGTCAGGCACAACTTGGATCGATTTCCAGTGAAATTGAATCCATGCATTTAAATAACAAGGAAATTTCACCCGCTAACATGCTACGCATCCAAATGAAAGTGGGATACATCTCGCAAGAAATTGAATTTTTCTCCGCTACACTGAACAAAGCCCTTGACTCAACTAAAACGATAATGAACGTTCAAGTATAAATTTTTTTTCAGCAGGATCGAGAACTATCCGGTATCTACCTTTTTCTCTTGAAAAGGGTAGATGCTACAGATAAGATCTTATCGCTTTCCCAAAACAAAGGTCATTTTTTATGAGCATGGACGATCACTTCGACAGGATCATCGGCGGATTAGATGAGTTAGAACTGACAACAGTGAATGGACGCATCACTGAAACTGTCGGCATGCTCATTAAAGCCATCGTACCCAATGTTAAAATTGGAGAGGTCTGCCTTGTCAAACGCGAAGGCGAACCCTTGCGTACTGAAGTCGTCGGCTTTACCCGCGAAGAAGCTATCCTCTCTCCCCTTGGCGAAATGACCGGCATAGGACCTTCTTCAGAAGTCATCCCGACACACCTCCCTTTGCATATTAAAATCGGTCCGCAAGTTCTTGGAAGAATTTTGAATGGCCTTGGCGAACCTCTAGATGTCAATACAAAAGGCCCTCTCGAATGCGACGACATGTATCCCGTTATTCAAGCCCCTCCAGATCCTGTTAAACGGAAGCGGATCACCGAACCAATTTCTGTCGGCGTACGCGCCATCGATGGCGTCCTCACAACAGGCCTTGGACAACGCGTCGGTATCTTTGCCGCTGCCGGTGGAGGCAAATCGACACTTCTTGGGATGATCGCTCGAAATGCAATGGCTGATGTCAATGTGATTAGTCTAATTGGAGAGCGCGGACGAGAACTTAGAGACTTCATTGAAAAGGATTTAGGACCTGAAGGCTTAAAACGTTCGGTCCTCATCGTATCGACTTCAGATCAAGCCTCACAATTAAGGCTCAATGCCGCTTATGTAGGCACTGCCATCGCTGAATATTTCCGCGACCAGGGAAAGTCCGTGATTTTGATGATGGATTCAGTCACTCGTTTTGCGAGAGCCCTGAGGGAAGTCGGACTAGCTGCGGGAGAGCCACCTGCCCGAGCAGGCTATACGCCATCTGTTTTCTCAACTCTTCCAAAGCTCTTGGAGCGATCTGGCAACTCTGAAAAAGGGTCGATTACGGCTTTTTATACGATTCTTGTGGCTGGCGACGACATGAATGAGCCTGTAGCCGATGAAGTCCGTTCGATTCTCGACGGCCATATTATTTTATCGAGCGATTTAGCGCGTCAGTTCCATTATCCAGCTATCGATGTTCTTTCCTCTGCAAGCCGTGTTATGCCTTCGATTGTGCCAAAAGAACAATTGCAGCTTGTCAGCAAACTTAGAGAAGTTTTGGCGAATTACAGAAAAAATGAACTTTTGATTAAAATTGGGGAATATAAGCGAGGGGCAGATAAAGCTGGTGACTTCGCCATCGATAATATTGATAAGGTGACTAAATTCCTCAAGCAAGGCGTTGAAGAAAAATGTTCTTATCAAGAGTCTGTCCAATTGTTGCGTACGATGTTTAAATAAAAAGGTGAAGCCATGGCAGATCCGGTTTACCCTCTCAAGCAAGTTTTAGAGATCAAAGAGCGTCGAGTTGAAGATGCTGAAAGGGTTGTTAGGGAAAAACGGGCGGCTCTGGAAAAGGAACAGCAAATTCTCGCTCAAAAAGAAGCTGAACGGGATAAGGTAAAAAAGCATTATGATGATAAGTTGGCCCAGCTTAGGCAAGAGTTGGATCAAAGCAGCACGTCAAGCCCCAAAATCCAACAAATGAAAGCCTATCTAAAAATTGCCAAAGAACGCGTGGCCGTTGAAGAAAAAAAAGTTAAAGAACAAAAAAACCAAGTTGAAATTGCGGAAAAAAATCTCGAAATCGCTAAAAATGATCTCAAACTCAAAAGACAAGAAGTGGATAAACTCGTTTTCCACCGCGCAACTTGGACAAGAGAAATGAGAAAAGAACAAGAAATTATTGAAGGCCGTGAACAAGATGAGCTTGGATCAATTATATTCACCACTCATCATCATCACCAAAAGAAATAAGACCTGCCTAAATGACAGGTAGAGGAGTGCTTATGTTCTCTAATCAAGATAATCTGTCATCGCCGATAAGGTTTACTTCCGGCAAAGACAACAGCTACACCCCAAGCAACGAGAAAGTCACAAAACGTCCAACTAGCGATCCTAAGTCGCGAAAAGATTTTAAAAAAGTTCTTCAAGATCCAAAAGAGGACGAGGATGAAGATGCCGTCGTTGAGGAAGTTGAAGGGGAAAACGAAAGTTTGATGGCATTGGATGAAGCTTCAAAACAAACTCCACCCTCGCTTTTCGAACTGACGAGCGGCAAAAAAGCTCCCGAAGATACAATGACTCAAATCGCTGAAAAAAATGCCAAGCCAACAACCTCTACTTCTCAAAAATCATTGCCGAAAGATAGTCCTTCACAACTGTTTTCTAAACTCTCTAAAGGAGATGCCAAAAAAGACTCCAATGGAGGGCTTGGTGACAATGAAAAATTCACCACTCGCTATGCGACAGAACAGCCCGACCTCTCCTACGTCAATCCTCTGATGGCCGCTGCCAATAGCTTTACCAATCCAATCGACACTAAAGTGGAAAAGGGAACGCTTCTATCAGCAAGCATCCAAGAAATTATCAAACAGCTTGTCGATAAAGTTGAAGAGTTAAAACAAGATGGTCGGACCGAAACAACGATTACTCTTAAACAGCCTCCCATTTTAGCCGGCGCAAACCTAATCGTCACCTCGTTCGAAAGCGCTCACGGTGAATTTAACATCTCATTTCAAAATTTGACACAAGCAGCTAAAGATTTGCTCGATCTTCGTGCTAATCAAGACTCCTTGCGCTTCGCATTAGAACAAAAAGGATATGCTGTCCACATCCTTACAACAACCACCTTCATCGAAAATCGACCACTACTCGAGACATCTCCTTCAGAACAGCAAGGCCGAGAACGCGATGGAAGCGGCGAAGAACAAGGGCGCGGTGGTCAACGCGGTCAATCCGAAGATGAAGGATAAATAATAAAATTAAGTTTTATGCTTGAACTGCATCCAGGAGAGATCTCCGTCAAAAATGATTTAAAGCAACCTCTCGTCAAAAATCTGCCTTTTCGTCCCTTGGCCGGCCTAAGCTCTCCCCATATTCAAACGATCTTGGCTTGCTTAACTCCTAGTGGAGAACCTCCTCCTTCCGCGTCATTTCTCATCCCTCTTGACGATGGCGATGTTTTAACATGTGAAATATCTACACCCTCACAATGGCAAGAAACCGAAAAGACTATCGCTCTCATCCATGGCCTCGGAGGCAATCACCGCTCAAGTTATATGATTCGCGTCAGCCGCAAATTGTATGAAGCGGGTTACCGCACCATTCGAATCAATATGCGCGGCTGCGGATCCGAGAACGAAATCGACGCAAAACGTCCTTATCATGGTGGAATTAGCCAAGATGCTCTCGCTGCAGTCAAAAAAATTAAGCAGGATACCCCTCTTTCTCCCCTCATCCTTGTCGGTTTTTCCTTAGGCGGAAACATTGCCTTAAAACTTGCTGGTGAACTTGGTGAAATAGGGCCTTCCCTCCTCCATTCTACAATTGCCATCTGTCCTCCAGTCGATCTTGCAGAGACTGCACGCCTCATAGGACAGCCCTCAAATATCCTCTACAATCGATATTATATGAGGCAACTCGAACGCGTTGCAAAACGTTGGATAAAAAATAAGACCCTCTCCAATATCTTTGAATATGATAATATGATCACAGCACCTCAATGGGGATTTCAAAGTGCTGCCGACTATTATCGCAAATGCAGCAGCTGTTTTCTACTCCCCAATATCAAACATCCTTGTCATCTACTTTTTTCCGCCGATGATCCTTTCATCAACTATAAATCAAGCCTCGTCGAACCCATGTCATCTTTCGTCAATATATGGCTTTCCCCTTTCGGAGGGCATATGGGCTTTTTCGGCTGGACGGGCAAAAATCACGGCTGCTATTGGCTCGATAGCATTCTGTTGAAATGGATCTCAGAATTCTGATTTTTTTATTCCGACTTCTGTCTTTTTCACCACTGAGATTAGGCAGGGAGACCACAGAGAAGGTCATCGAGAGAAGCGAGCGTTGTGTCTTCTACCTGCTTCTATATAATTTCACGTTATTTTTTGGTATTGCAGCCCAAAAAACTTAATTCACTACCGAGAAAAAGACAGAGAGAACACCGAGGAAGCTACATGGGTCCAATTCACGAACATAGGTAACACTTTATTAACATAAAAGTGTTACCTATGTCAGGGGCTGGACCACTTGAGATAAACAAAAGGGTAATCCATAGTCAGTCGGCCCGATTAGAACACAACTTATTTCGATGACCCTCTCTGTGATCTCATTGTCTTTTCTCGGTGGTGAAAAAGATCGTTATGGTCTACTAGAACAAGTTATTTTTACAATGTTGGCGGCGTAAGCAGCTGGGGAGCTACTGACTACTCTTATTGCGACTTCCAAATTCTGACTTCCTATTATTTTTATTTTTTTCCTATCTTGTTTTGGATATGCTGTAAATCTTATTATCCATGAAATGAGGAAAAATGATCGAGTGCTTTCATCATGAGTTTCGAAAGGAGTCACAACATTCTACAGAATACCTGTGGATTCAAGAAGAAACGGTGTTTTTCGATGAGCTCCTCCTTTCTTGGAATGCAAGGAGGCCCCACACGGGGGCTTTGACATTTTCTGTAAAAGTAAAAACAGATAAATGGTCTCCATGGTTGCACTATGCTTCCTGGAAATATTCTGGACAAGAAGGAGGAACCCCTCTTCCTGCCGAGAGCCTAATCAAAGTCGACCAAGATATTTTAAGTATCAAGGATACTCAAGCCAGTGGTTTTGGAGTTCGAGTTGAAGCGATAGGCGGAGCATCGCTAGAGAGTTTTTATGCATTGCACGCATGCATAAATAATAGGCAGAATTATTTTCCTTGTTATAAAGCCTCTGGAAGGGCGATTGATTTGGATATCCCTAAGCTTTCGCAAATGAAATTGATGCATCCGCGAAACAATCATATGTGTTCGCCAACTTCAACGACAGCTGTCATTCGTTATTTGCTTAGGTCGAAAGCAGAGCCTTTGGAATTTGCGAAAGGGGCTTATGATGAAGCTTTTAATATTTATGGAAACTGGGCGCTCAATGTGGCACATGCTTCGCATTTGTTAGGCGCTTCTTGGCGTTGCTGGGTTCAACGATTGAATTGTTTTGACGATATCTTGGAGCGGCTTTGGCAACGAACGCCTGTTGTCGTTAGTGTAAAAGGACCTCTAAAGGGAAGTCCTCTTCCCTATAATGAAGGGCATTTGATTGTTATTAAAGGCTTCGATCCCAATGGCAGAGGCATTTTATGCATGGATCCCGCCTTTCCGACGGATGGAGAAACTCATGCAGCTTATCCATTGGAAGATTTTTTGGAAGCCTGGGAACGAAGGCGTCGCCTCGCTTATATTTTTGAACCAGTAAACAGTAGTCGGTAGAAGATACAACGCTCACTTAATCTCAATGACCTTCTCTGTGATCTCACTGCCCCTATCTCTGTGGTGGTGAAAAAAGATCAGCAGCACACAAGAAAAAAGCTTGACGCTGCACCTTGAAAAATAGTAAAACCTTGCTTGTTACCTACAATATGTTGATGACTTTGCTCAATATCTTGTAAAAAACAGAATAAAGTGCCTTCAACCACGGTTGAAGGAGAATAGGGAAACGGGTGTAAATCCCGTGCGGTGACGCCGCTGTAACGAGTGACGAAAGCTCTCACATTGCCACTGCCTTGTTACCCTGATTGCGGCCTTATAATGATTCATATTCGAAATTATTTTCTCTCTAGGAGCTCGCACGTAGCTCTGAAAATAAGGCAGCCATATTAATCAAATATGACAGCCTTATTTTTGCGAGTTCCTAGAGGAAAAGAATTCGAATCTGATTCGTTATAAGGTCACAATCAGGGGTTTTAGGCGGGAAGGCTGAGCTGACGGATGACCTCGAAGTCAGAAGACCTGCTTTATTTTGCTCATCACTCTTGAGGTTAATTCCTCTTGGAGAACTGTCTCGTTAAGGACAGGATGGGAAAAGACGTCCCATGCCGGCAACCATTGCCAGTATCCTCTTTTTCCCTTTTGTTCATAAAAATTTTATCCTGATTTTTGATAATAGCATAGAGGTTATGCATGGAACCTATTTTACAAGAAAATAAAGATCGTTTTGTCCTTTTTCCCATCGCTCATCCAGACATTTGGAATATGTATAAAAAAGCTGAAGCCAGCTTTTGGACTGCAGAAGAAATAGATCTTTCACATGATATCTCGGACTGGGAAAAGCTCACTTCTGATGAAAGATATTTTATTAAACATGTGCTCGCATTTTTTGCAGCCAGCGACGGCATCGTCAATGAAAACCTCGCCGTGAATTTCATGAAAGAAGTGCAATATCCTGAAGCACGCTGCTTTTATGGTTTCCAAATCATGATAGAAAATATCCATTCAGAAACATATTCGCTGCTCATCGATACATATATCAAGGATGCCCATGAAAAATATCGCCTATTTCACGCCATCGACACCGTTCCATGCGTGAATAAAAAAGCTTCATGGGCGCTTCGCTGGATTTCCCAAGGATCATTTAGCGAACGCCTTATCGCTTTTGCCGCTGTCGAAGGCATTTTCTTCTCGGGAAGCTTTTGCTCGATCTTCTGGCTAAAAAAGAGAGGACTGATGCCAGGTTTAAGTTTCGCCAATGAACTCATTTCCCGTGATGAGGGGTTACATTGCGACTTTGCCTGCTTACTCTATTCCCAACTTGCCAACAAGCTTCTCTTGCAAAATTTGCAAGAAATCATCATCAGCGCTGTTGAAATCGAACGAGAATTCGTCAGCGAAGCTCTTCCTGTAAAGCTCATAGGCATGAATGCCGATCTCATGTGCCAATATATTGAATTTGTTGCTGATCGCCTGCTTCTCGCTCTAGGATCGCCAAAAATCTTTAATGTCAGCAATCCCTTCGATTTTATGGATCTAATTTCAATGCCCGGCAAAACAAATTTCTTTGAAAAGCGTGTGTCTGACTACAAAAAATCAGGGGTCATGACTTCTAAAGAAAACGCCGTATTCACAACCCAAGAAGAGTTTTAAGGAGTATAGATTATGTTTGTCATCAAACGCGATGGAAGAAAACAAGAAGTTAAATTTGACAAGATCACTTCACGTATCCAAAAACTCTGCTATGGGCTCGATCTCGATCATATCGACCCAACTCTCATTGCCCTCAAAGTCATCGAAGGCATCTACGATGGTGTGACGACGAGCGAACTCGATATCCTTGCTGCAGAAATCGCTGCGACACTGACAGCGAACCATCCTGATTATGCCCTTCTAGCCTCACGCATCGCAGTTTCCAATCTTCAAAAGAACACTGACAAGTCATTTTCCCAAACAATGGGCCATCTCTACCACTACATCGATCCCAAAACAGGTAATAAAGCCTCCCTGATTTCAGAGGATATTTATCGTATCGTTCAAGAGCATGCCGATATAATCGATGCCGCCATCATCTATGATCGTGACTTCAACTATGATTATTTCGGTTTTAAAACACTGGAACGCTCATATCTTCTTAAAATGAATGGAAAAGTCGCCGAACGTCCTCAACACATGCTTATGCGGGTCGCCATTGCTATCCACAAGACAGACATCCCTTCCGTCCTCGAAACCTATGAACTCATGAGTGAACGCTGGTTCACCCATGCCACCCCTACACTTTTTAACGCCGGAACTCCCAATCCGCAATTGGCTTCTTGTTTTTTGCTTCAAATCCAAGAAGACAGCATCGAAGGAATTTTTAACACCTTAAAAGCCTGTGCAAAAATTTCGCAATCCGCGGGAGGTGTTGGCCTTAGCATCCATAATGTTCGCGCCAGCGGTTCCTATATCCGCGGAACTGGCGGAACTTCCAATGGCATTGTCCCTATGCTGCGCGTCTTTAACGACACGGCACGATATATCGACCAAGGGGGTGGTAAACGCAAGGGCTCCTTTGCCATCTATCTCGAGCCTTGGCATGCGGATATCTACTCTTTCTTAGACTTGAGAAAAACTCATGGAAAAGAAGAAATGCGTGCCAGAGATTTATTCACAGCTCTTTGGATTCCAGACCTCTTTATGAAACGCGTGGAAGAAAATGGTTCATGGTCGTTATTTTGCCCCAATGAAGCCCCTGGCCTAGACAACTGTTGGGGCAGGGATTTCGAGGATTTATACTTGCGCTATGAAACAGAAGGACGGGCAAAAAAAACAATCAGAGCACAGGACTTATGGTTCAAAATCCTCGAATCTCAAAGCGAAACGGGAACGCCTTATCTGCTCTATAAAGATGCCTGCAATGCCAAATCCAATCAGCAAAATTTGGGAACGATCAAATCAAGTAATTTATGTACAGAAATTATCGAATATACCGCTCCGAACGAAATCGCTGTTTGCAATTTGGCATCCATTGCTTTACCTAGATTTGTCAACAATGGGGATTTCAATTTTCAGAAGCTGTTTGAAATTTCACAAGTGGTGACAAAAAACCTAAACCGCATTATCGACAATAGCAGCTATCCTCTGTCAGAAGCCAAACGCTCTAACACCACACATCGCCCTATAGGCTTGGGTGTCCAAGGTTTAGCTGATGTATTCCTACAGCTACGCCTTCCCTATGATTCCGAAGCTGCTATGCAGCTTAATCGCGAAATTTTCGAAACCATCTATTTTGGAGCGATGACCGCTTCTAAGGATTTAGCTAGACAAGAGGGGCCTTATTCCACCTACCATGGCTCTCCAATCTCAAAAGGTCTTTTTCAATATGATCTATGGGATATCCAGCCTAGTCTCCGCTGGAATTGGGAAACCCTAAAAAAAGAGGTTGCTCAATATGGCATCCGCAATTCCCTCCTCATCGCCCTAATGCCAACGGCTTCGACTTCACAAATCCTCGGCAATAATGAGTGTTTCGAACCCTATACTTCTAATCTCTATACACGTAGAGTTCTTTCTGGCGAATTCATCATCGTCAACAAATACTTATTAAAGGATCTCATCAAGTTGAATCTTTGGACTCCTGAAATGAAAGATAAAATCCTAAATTCAAATGGCTCCATACAGTCTTTTGAGGAAATTCCCTCGGCTATCAGAAACCTTTACAAAACAGTTTGGGAAATTAAGCAAAAAGTTCTTATCGATATGGCAGCAGAACGTGCTCCTTTTATTTGCCAGTCTCAATCTCTAAATCTATTTATCGAAAACCCAACTTTTTCCAAACTCTCTTCCATGCATTTCTATGCCTGGAAAAAGGGATTGAAAACCGGAATTTACTACCTGCGCACCAAAGCAGCTGCCGAAGCCATCAAATTCACTGTTTCTCAACAATCCCTAAATACTCTCAAATCTAAAGAATTGAACTCAAACGCCGAAGCTGCCTGCTCTTTAGATCCGTCTTGCCTCAGTTGTAGCGCTTAGGTAAAGGGCAATAACTAATAAGGAGGTTTATCCGAGTGCTCATGCTTAAACCAGATATCTTACTCATTTATTGGACGGATGATGAAGTTGTCTATCTTTCCAGAATCGGCTATCACTCGGAACTCTTCTAAAAAGTAAAGATGTGTATCACGTCGCTGTAAATTGGCTCAGCATAAAAAATAAAAGTTAAAACCCAACTTGCTACCTATGAAGGCAGCCAGTTGAGTTTAAAATGATTTATTTTCTTCCTATCCTTTACGACCTAGACCCTTTGTATTGTATTGAAATAAAGTCGGACAAGAAATAAGTTTTCATTTATGGTGCAAGCCTCACCACTGTTTCAAAGTAAAACTTATCAAATAACTGCTTTGCATAACCCGTAGAATTTAGATATTTGCTAACATCATCTTCCACTAATTTCTTACTAAAGAGAATGCTTGTTTTATTATTTACGCAGGCCTCCATTGGATAAAAAGGGTTGTTTTTATAACTAGGGTCATCAACCATACAATACACATTATTCTTGCATCCAGGCATTAATGAATTTTGTGGTTCATTCATGCATTTCATTGCATTTTGAATATATGCAATATGACCATTATAGCTCATTAAAGAAGGCCTTATAAAGGTATAATATAGAATAGCAAAAGCAACCCCCGTCACTGCTATAGCAGTTAATTTTATATATCTTACATTTCTTTGAAAATTTTCTGAAATAATTGGAATCTCTATAGATATTGGACGTTTATTTTGATTACTTGAAAAACCAATAGGCCCGGTCATAAAATCACCAAATGTTAAAGATTAATTACTTGGCTCAAATTCTTTGTAATTATTTTCTTGATCTTTGTATAACTTTTCATAAAACCTTCTAGGATCCTCATAGATTGAAAGTGGATCTTTAGAGGTTATTTTTACATAGCCCGCATAAGTTAATTCTGTTGGAGCTATGACTTTTTTTCCCGAAAATTGCGACATTAAACCAGCAATATTATCTTTGGGCCCATAGGTACCTGGACTTCCTGCTTTACAACTCATCAAAACAATCTTTCCTCGAGGATTAAACCAACTAAAACATTTAGACAAATAATTATCATATGCAACATGAATCCAATTATCTATATCATCTTTAGGCGACGATAATACCATTCCTTCTCGATGTCCATGCGTATTTAAAATGACATATTCTAAATTTCCTGTTTTAGAAGCTTCTGTAATTTCCTGACACACTTCATGGTATTTGGAAGCAACTGTAAATTTAATATCGTAATGATCTGCTAATGTTCCCAAAAACTCTTCATCCCTATAAGGATTTAAAGCATCATGAGTATCGGCTTCAGCAGAAATAAATAATAACTTTTTCTTTGGGTCATCCTTGCAAAAACGCACAAACTCTTGTGTTTCATTAAAGGTTGCATCCTTGGAAATAAGACCTTTTGGAACTAAATTTCCTTTAATAGCTCTTATTGCTTGCTTCTCCCTGAAATGGAGCATATCTTCGTAAACTCGCTGGCATTTTTGATAAACAGGTCTGAAGACTTTAAAAATATTGCCATTAAACCATTTGTCAGAGGGATGATAAATATGAAATTGGCCATGGCGAGTCACATCAATTTTATTGGCATAGACCATTTCCGTTGCAGCAATGACTTCGCGTTGAGCAATCGTGGCAATTTTTTGTGCAATGGGCTCACCATTCGAGCGATCTCCTGCCTTTGCACTGACTAGAACAATTCTTCCTGAAGGATCGACTCCTTCAAAACATGTTTTAAAATCAGTTTTTTCATTCAAGGTTCCTGAGTCTGTTCCAGGAAGCGAAATGACGATATTTTTCCCATTTCCATAAGCGTCTATAATGACATTATTTAATTTTGATTTCGACTCATCGGCAATGTGTTTAGCTTCTCTTATGTATCTGCAAACGTCTTTAACCGAATTGGCGATGACAAATTTCACATCAAAATCTTTTCCAAAAGCGTTCATCACCGAAGAAATGAATTTTGGATCCAAAGCACCATTTTGTTCATATCCAGCGGAAACAAAAAGGCTTTTATCTCTAGGATCATCTTTTCGAAATCTTAAGTATTCGGAATCCTTTTTAACTCCGCTCCAATAGTATTGCCAAACTGTTGCATTATAGTTGGAAAATGTCTCATAAGCCTTTGCTATTCTTGGAAATAAAGAATTTTCCATAACATCAGGACAATGAGAAGTCAGGCAATCTTTACTTCAAAAAATGGACCTTGGGGCACATATGCTGTTGTAGGTAATATATATTGGCTTAACGTGAATGCAGTCGCTATGGTTGTCAAAGGTGTCAATCCCATATCAACCTCTCTAGTAGATTTTTGTTCTATAAGCTATACAGAAAAATATATAAAAAATAAAAGTTAAATAGTGATAAGCCGAAGTATTGCTCACGCCTTGCTCAACTATGATTTCAACGCCAAGGCGCAAACATCGTTTTACGCACATCTTTTGCTTGACATGTCAACATACAGTGACAGGGCAAATAAGCTGACTTTACATCTGTAATAAATGGCATGTCAATTTTACTTGTCGTGTGAACTTCAACATGTCAAGCAAAAGATGTGCGTAAAACGATGGGAGCAAAGATGCAAAGGAAACACATAGTATTTTCTCTTTGCGTCTTTGCATCTTTGCGTTCAATCTTAAAGACTAAACGCGAAGATGTTGGCAAAAATCATTTTGCAGTTGCCTCAGAAGAGCTTAACAAATTGTCGACGTTAATGACCCCACTCTGTTGAAGCATAATAAGAATAACTGCTATCGGAGCTACCCATTTTACAAAAAATAACCAAATTCTCCACAGTCCCTTAAACGAACTTCCAGCAGAAAATTCTTCTTTGGAAAATTCTTTGTCAAATGCCCAGCCAGCATAGAGAGAGACCATCAATCCAGCAAATGGCAACAGCCAAATTGAGACAAGGTCATCGACTGTCGCAAAAAAGCTCTTCCCATAGATGCTTGTCCAATTGCCAAATACGATATTTGTGCCCGACAATGCACTAGGAATGCCAAAAATAAAACAGCCAACACCTACAGATAAAACACTTTTTTTACGCGACCAATTCAATAAATCCATCAAATTGGCAGAAACGACTTCAATGAAGGCTATTGCCGATGTCAATGCAGCAAATGTAAAGAGGACAAAAAATGTCGTCGAAATAAATAAAGAACCAGGAAGCTTGGAAAAAAGCAATGGCAAGGTTTTGAAAATCAACCCTCTTCCTTCCTGTGGAGAAAATCCAAAGGTGAAAATAACAGGGAAAATCATCAAACCAGCCAAAACGGCTACCACGATAATCATTCCACCAATAATGAAGGACGTTTTTGGAATATCCTCAGTTTTTCGCATATAGCTGCCATAAGTCAACATAATCCCTTGGCCTAGGCTGAGCGTAAAAAAGGAAAGCCCTAAAGCCTCAAGAGCACTCGATGGCCTAAATTTGGTGAAATCCGGATATAAAATAAAATGAGCCGCCTGTGAAAAACCATCCATTGTGGTTCCATAAAGAAAGAGCGAAATCAGCAAAACAAAAAGCCCGCTCATCATAAATTTGCTCCAATATTCCACGCCATGCTTCACCCCAGGCAACACAATTCCCACTGTAATGGCAGTAAAAAGAAAATGCCAAAATAGAGTGATATCTCCAGAAGAATACAAGAGATCAAATTGTCGAGTGACTTCTTTGGCTGTCAAACCATTGTAAGACTGAGAAAGGGACATCAATATATAATTCAGCCCCCAACCCCCGATCACGCTATAATAAGACATGATTAGAAACGAAGCAATCACTCCAAGCCATCCTGCAGTCTTCCAGACAGCAGAATTATCCGATAGGGAAGCAAAGATGCCGACGGCCCCCCTCTGTGCCCGCCTACCTAAGAGCAACTCTGCAATGAGGACAGGTATCCCGATAAAGAGTGTGCACAGTAAATACATGAAAACAAAGAGGCCTCCGCCATTTTCTCCAGTCACATATGGAAACTTCCAAAGCGTTCCTAAACCAATTGCAGAGCCAGCTGCAGCAAGCAGAAATCCTAAATGCGAACTCCAATGTTCTCGTGGTTTCTGCATAAATCCTCCAATCTAAATTAAAATTAAAAGTAATAACTAAAAGAGGGAAACATTTTTCTTTTCAGTTATTCAAAATAAAATTAACAATGCTTCAAGAACAAGAATTGTTGATATCATACCATTAAGTTCCTTTCAATAAAATTTGAATCATCGCAAATTAAAAAAATTATTAAATTTATGAAAATTCAAAAAAATCCTTACTTAAAAACACTGTTAATTTATTTTTTAAATTCACCAAAAAACAGCACACCTATAACATTTGGTTTTTTAAATATTTTTTTTCACTTTGATTCTTTCATATTCTCTGGTAATTTTATTGATCTAAAGATTTTGTTTAAAATTTCAGCAAATCAAATGAATACTCATTTTCCCATCACTCAAGCTATTAATGCCGACGCAAGCTTCATCATCGACTCTCTAAATACGCGTTCGCAAGAACTGAGAAAAACTGTTGCCTCTCAAAGCTTATTTAAGCGGATAAGTCTTATTGCTTTTAAAATTCTAGGACTGGCGGCTGGAATTGTAGTCCTAGCGAGCTTGCCCGTAACCGCCATGACTTTCGCGGCCCGTCCCCTTACAATCGGAATGATTTCCCTAGGCCTCGCAGCCACCTGCCTGGCCCTCTGTATGCTCCTGGATATCCGCAGCCCTGGAGAAACTATTGTAAAAGATCATTGGAAAGAGCTTTTCGACGCCCTGCATAAAGGTCAGGGGGCTGAAATCATCAATACCTGCAAAAAACTGGCGAAACAAAAAGAACATCGCCAGAATTCATTCATCCGTTGCTTAGGGCCACTCTCAACGACAGAAATCATGCCATTCTTTCACAAAACTTGTTTCGTCGGGCATTTGCTCGTCTCGCTTGATTTCCTTCGTCAAAATAACGATGCCAAAGCAAACGAAAATGCTTATTTGGCACTTTCACATTTCGAGTCCAGTAATCTCTCTGAAGAAGCCAGACGCTTCGCAAAAGAAGTTATTAATTCTCCAAGGGAAATACGCCACTTGCTCGAAACCCATTGTCCAAAACTTGATCTCCATTCGCTCGACTATCTGTTTTTCTTAAGAAGACAACCCTTCTCACCAGAAAAGTAATTTTGGGAGAATTCTCCCCAAGTCTCTTGATTAATTAAATTTTAAAAAAACTGACAATCTGCTTTAAAGAGATCAAATGCCACAAAAAGGGGTGATGCGATGGATTTAAAGCTTGAAAAAAAGCGTGCACTCATTACTGCCTCTACGGCAGGCATCGGCCTTGCCATCGCCAAGCGTCTAGCTGATGAGGGAGCCATCGTCTACATCAATGGACGTTCCAAGCAGCGCGTTGAGACGGCCATTCAAGAAATTCGCAAAGAGCACCCAAAAATTACTGTCGAAGGCATTGATGCAGATTTAACGCAACTTGCGGAGATTGAAAAGCTCATAAAAAAGCTGCCTTCCGTCGACATTTTAATTAATAATTTAGGCATTTACCAACCTAAGGCTTTTGAAGAGATTACCGATGAAGACTGGCAAAAAATATTCGAGGTCAATGTTATGAGCGGAATCAGGCTTAGCCGCCACTATTTGCCTCAAATGAAAGCCAATAATTGGGGACGTATCGTCTTCATTTCTAGCGAATCTGGACTAAATATTCCCGCCGAAATGATTCATTATGGAATGACAAAGACCGCTCAATTGGCTATTGCCAGAGGCCTTGCAGAAACTACCGCGGGTACGAATGTGACCGTCAATGCAGTCCTTCCTGGCCCTACAAATTCTGAAGGGGTCGCTCAATTCATTTCCGACATGGCTAAAACGCAAAATAAGGATTTAAAAGTTATTGAGAAGGAATTTTTTAAAACTGTGAGACCAAGCTCACTCATCCAGCGTTTTGCAACGACAGATGAAGTCGCCGCTACAGTCGCCTTTGTGTGCAGTCCTTTAGCTGCAGCTGTGAATGGAACGTCTCTTCGCGTAGATGGAGGAGTTGTTCGATCAATCGCTTAGTACCAACATAGATTTAAATTCAGAATATCATGACAACACCTCAACAACCTTCAAGAACCCGCCAAGAAAAAGATAGTCTGGGATCAATCGAAGTTCCTAAAGATCGCTATTGGGGGGCTCAGACAGCTCGCTCTCTTATCCACTTCAGCATAGGCGAAGATCGAATGTCGCGAAGTTTAATTCGCGCTCTCGGTACGGTTAAAAAAGCCGCGGCCCAGGTCAATCGCGATTTAGGAAAACTTACTCCTGAAAAAGCAAACTTAATCATTCAAGCCGCTGAAGAAGTGATCGCAGGAAAACTGGACGATCATTTTCCATTACGTATTTGGCAAACCGGCAGCGGAACGCAAACCAATATGAATATCAATGAGGTCATCGCTAACCGCGCCATCGACCTGGCTGGAGAGGCTCTAGGAAATAAGGGTTTTCTCCATCCAAATGACCATGTCAATATGTCCCAATCTTCTAACGATGTTTTTCCTACCGCCATGCATATTGCTGCAGCCGAAGAGATCATTCATCGACTGCTTCCCTCTTTAGAAAAAATGCGCAATGCCCTTGCCAAAAAGATGAAGGAATTTGAACATTACATAAAAATTGGACGCACCCATCTCATGGATGCTGTTCCTATTTCATTTGGCCAAGAGTTTTCCGGCTACGTGGCTCAGCTCGACGACGATATCGAACGCATCAAGGGCAGCCTCCCCTACATCTATGATCTTGCCATTGGCGGTACTGCCGTCGGCACAGGTCTCAATGCCCCTCCGCAATTTGGAGAAAAAGTCGCCGCCGTTATCGCCAATGAAACCAAGCTGCCTTTTAAATCAGCAGCGAATAAATTTGCCGCTCTTGCAGCTCATGATGCCCTTGTTTTCGCTAGCGGTGCTCTAAAAACCCTTGCTGTCACCTTCATGAAGATTGCCAATGATTTTCGTTGGATGGGTTCAGGTCCACGCTGTGGTCTCTATGAACTCCTTCTGCCCGCTAATGAACCTGGCTCCTCAATCATGCCAGGGAAAGTCAATCCAACTCAATGCGAAGCGATGATGATGGTTGTCGCTCAAGTGTTTGGCAATGATGTCGCCATCACCTTTGCTGGAGCCCAAGGAAATTTCGAGCTCAATGTCTTCAAACCATTGATCATCCACAATCTCCTGCATTCGATCACGCTGCTTTCTGATACTTGCCGTCACTTCACATCCTCACTCATCGAAGGACTTAAGGTAAATGAAAAGCGCATTGCTGAATATGTGGAAAATTGTCTCATGCTTGTCACAGCCTTAACTCCAGCCATTGGCTATGACAAAGCGGCTCAACTCGCGAACTATGCTTTAACACAGAATATCTCTTTGAAGGAAGCCTGCTTGCGCCTCGAATTTTTGTCCGAAGCAGAATTCGACCGTCTCGTCCGCCCCGAAAAAATGATTCATCCTCATCATTAATGCCTAAGGATTAGGTGCCTAGGATGAAATCCAATATTTGTAACCTTCTTCATCGCGAACAGCCAACACATGATCGGTAGGAGTGAAAGAGGTGGGATCAGGATTAGCCCAAACCAACTCACGCGGCTTATCTTCGCCCTGATCAACAAAGTTGACAACGCATCCTGGTTGCGGATTAGAAAGGTATTTCAATTGGGAGTGCGGAATTTCCAAGGTTTCTAGCTTTTTTAACTTCATGATAGATTTAAATGTTTTTTCCGTTAATCCACCACTTTCATCAAAACCAAGATAACGTAAGTTAGAGAGTTTTTGAAAAACATTTTTGATTTCATCCGTCAAATTTTCGCATTTTCCAAATTTAAGAGTCTTTAGCTTTTTAAGTTTTTGTAAATAAGTGACTAAATCTTGGGTTTCGATATTTTTTGTTCCTTCAAAAGTGAGACACTTAAGCCGAGAAAGCTTTGAAATATGTTGTAGCATCGCTTTATCAGGAAAAGACAAATGAAGCTTTTTTAGATTTTTTAAGTTGGCAATAGAGGACAGACACTCATCTTCTTTTTTTAGAGAACAAAGAAATTCTAAAATTTCAATATCTGGCCAAGCGTCTAAAATCAATTTTATACATCTGGGATTTTTAGAAAAAAAACTACCCTCAGAAAATGTGAATTTTTTGAAAGTCAAACCGCTATCTTTGAGTCTTTCAATCTTATCTTTTAAGTCCCATTCAATTTGCAGATTCCAATATTCATTGGTAGGATTAAGTAAATCCTCAAAAAATTCTTTAGTTTCAGCAGACTCAAACTCATCCGTATTAAATCCAACTGTATGAAAGGCATCCGAATTAAACTTGTCTGTATTAAATCCAACTTTACGACAGGCATCTAAACATTTTAGAATGAAATCAAAACGCCCCTCTTTCGCCACTGAAGAAAGCTCCACTTTCAACTTAAACGGTTTTTTCTTTAGCTCCTCAATAACATCTTTTTCAATTTCTAGTTTTGGAATTTCTTCTTCCATCTCTTGCACAATTGGATTTTTACTTGTATCCGTTGGAATAAATCCCGCTACTTTATCTTCTTCACCCTTGACAGTAGTTGCAGTAGGAAAAAAGTTTTCTGGAAGGTTTATAGCTTCAAAAGAAATCACATCTCGTATGTATTTGAAAGCTAATCCCCCAAAGACAGTCAAACCCACTAAAGTCACACCTATACCAGTAGTGACAAAATATGATGGCGCATCTTTAAGATAAAAACTTACAGGTGTTTCGGGAGTTAGTTCAGATGCCTCCCCTAAACGTAATTTTGGCTCAATTGATTCCCATGGATTGACAAAGCCTACATTGTCTCCTAGAATACTAACTACCTTACTCCCTTCAGGATAACTAGGCCTTGCAGCATAATAAGCCAAAGCACCCCCAAAGGCAAGAAAAAGGCCTAAAACAGCTCCTTTAATGCGAAGATCTCGTGCATTATTTCCATCATTTTTATTTTCGCGAGCTTCTACAGAAAAAGAGTTCGAATCTAACCTGTTCATAGGTAGCAAATTGAATTTAAACAAAGTTTGCATTAATGCCCCCTTTTGAATAAGAAAACAAATATATCAAATTCTTAAGAAAAACTCTATTTTTTATTGAATAAGGAATTATAGCTCCACAATCGCTCTTAAAAATCGCTATCCACTACAAAATTTTTAGATAAAGTATTTTCAACTCTTCGCTTTTTAAGTATCTTTTGTTAAAGATTGAAAATGAATTATATATCATTTTCACACATTTTCATTAAAATGAAAAACAAAAGAATATCGTATTTAAACAAAATCTGCAATTCTATTAAATTAAGTACTTTCTCTCATTTCCTCGGATGCAAAAATATAGATTGATAAAATTAGTGGAGATAGGTGGGTAGCCCCATCCTATTACTCATAAGTTCAATAAACTGTACAACGCGAAATCACAAAGACATGGAGACGCAGAGGAGGACCGGTTATTTTTGGATTTTCTCTGTGCCTTTGCGTCTTTGCGTTTAGCCCTTTATGTTATATTGTAAGCAATATTGTGCTACTTATGGGTAAATAGGATGGGTAGCCCCGCATGGGAGGCCTGCACGAAATGCAGGCCATAACGTGGGGTAATGGAAAAAAATAAATGAGCTACGGTAGCAGCGACAGAATCATATGCCACTACCATGCAACGATCTTGTCAACATACATTTTTAATTACGCCCATTTCTCTTTAATTTAAGAGCTTAAGATATGCGACATAAATCTTGACTTAGATAGTCCATGAATTGCTTTTCCTTAGAAAGATCACAAACAAGCACCGTAATGTTATCTTGGCTAAGCCTCCTATAGGCTTCATTACGCAATGCGATCGCCAGCTCTTTGCAATCACTCGTTTCTTTTAATTTTTCTTGAAGGAATCGCGAAGCTTCTAGTGAACTCATCGCATCCCAAAGGCCATCACTTGCCATAATTAAAAAACGCTCTTTTGCCGGCATGGCATTTAGATCAAAGCAAGTGATTTCTGCTTTTGCTGTAATAGCGGATTTTTCAGAATAACCAACGGCACGCGCCATAGCTAACTCACATGGTTTACCAGGCCTTTGAACTTTACCCTCACTTATTGTTCCACCTCTGGCAATGATGATTTCTTTAAATTTATCCCTATTAGGATCTGCATCTTCGCTTAAAACAATCACCCGGCTTTGTCCATTCTCGGAAAAACTTACTGCAGCTCGCGAATCACCAACATTTGCAATCCAGAATTTCCCATCAATGAAAAGTCCAATAATCGCAGTACTCCCAGCTTTCCATTCATCCATTTTAGCAGTGCGCTCTGGCTTTTTATCTTCAGGAATAGCTTGCCAAGTTTGCCGTTCTTTTAAAGATGGCTCTGCTATTTGAACTTGATATTCCCGATTAATTTCGATAAAAAAGTTTTCTAGATAGTTAAATAAAGCTTCATCTCTTTCTTTTTCCCCTTTAATATTTAAAATGTTTGGCAAACCCTTCTTAAGGGACTTCTCAATATTTGCTGCTAAAAAGTCGGCACAAGCTTTGCCCGAATGCCCATCAAAAATTCCATAAAAATCGACTTCCATTGTATCTCCAGAAAGAATGGACGTGATATATGTGTCTTCCATACTTTCTTTGTTTCCTTGCATGCCAGCAACGCCAACTTTTCTCTCCTTAGATGAAAACTCTGTTAGATCCAATAACTTAGAGTCCTTGTTTAATGTCGTTAATGCTTCAGACTTCGCCTGTTCCAGTGTTCCTGCCGCGGTCAGATCTTCAATAAGCCATTGACATTTATACTTTGTCAGTAAGTCATCTTCATTTGCATCGGCCAAATTTTTTTTTAATTTTTCATAAACTGTTTGTTCTACGTTCTTTATAGAAGGCGGTAGTGGTTCTGCCGATGTTTTTCTTTTAATTTTTCCTGCCATCGTCTTTGAAGCTTCAGTATCAGAAGTATTTGGTGGAACACTTTCTAGCTTTTCTTCACCCGTACGTTTATCCTTGAGCGTAAGCGTAAGCTCTTCATTTATCGGAATTTCTTTCTCTGGTTGTTCCCTGTGCTTTATTTTCTTGGAAACACTAGTAGATTCGTTAAAACAATGACGAATGGCCCACAACAAACCACATACGAGGATAGTTCCTCCAATTAATTTTAATCCTTCTCCAAAGAAATTGTTCGAGTCATTCTTTGCTAGCTCCTCGACTTTCGTGAAGGAATTTCCAATCCTATTTTCATTGATTGAGCTAGCATTGATAGGAGTTTCAATCGAAGGCACATTTTTTTGAAAAATCTTTTGTAGGCCTGAATCTGCATTATCATGCCCCGTTACATCCTTTTGAATTTCCACATTTTGATTCCAATAGGGATAAGAAATGGCGCTAAAAGCTAGGGTGCCGATGATTAAAGCAACCTTCGTTTTAAAATGATGAGAAATGTCATCATTATCTTCTTTCTTCGAGAGGGTCATAGAATCAGCTGAAAAAACATTTTCCTTTTTCCTCTGCCAAGGAAGGCTTATTTGACTTATCAAATTCAACCCAGAAGCAGATTTCTTCTGAATGCTCTTACAAACTGGATTTTCATTTAAGGAAGTAAGTTCATTTTTAAAAAAATAACCTGTTGGAAAATACATTTTTAACCTTTCTTTCAAAAAAAAAGGAGGAGTTTACAAAAATCATAATAAAAAAGAAAGAAAAGATGGTAAAAGATGATAAGAAATGATTGCTGAGATGAGGTTAAAAAAGGAAAACTACTCGACTTTGTCGGTCTAAGCACAGCAATATTCAAAAAAAATATAAAAGAATAAAAAAACAACAAGATAAGCAAAATTGACAAGATAATGACAATGATGATTTATGAGAAAAACGAAAAAACACCCTCAAATACCTTTGAAGAGGAATGCTTTATCCAGCTTTCCTCTGCGCCTCTCCGTCACCGCGCCTCTGCGCTATTTGAACTAGTCAACGAATCATTAAATCTCTTTGAGATTTTTCCTTTTTCGGTGCATCTTCTTCTCTTATTTTAGAAAAATCACAAACCAAAACTGAAATATTGTCGGTGCTGCCTTCAATATAAGCTTGATCCCTCAAATAGATAGCCAGCTCTTTGCAATCAGTCGTTTCTTTCAATTTTTCTTGAAGCATTTCAGAAGCTTCGTTCGAAGAAAGTGCATCCCAAAGGCCATCACAGCCAATGATTAAAAAGCGATTTCCTTCCGGAATTTTATTAAGATCATAACAAGTGACTTTAGCTCTTGCTGTCACAGGAGAATTTTCAGAATAGCCAACGGCACGTGCCATATTTATAGTTTTAGCACCAACCTCAACCCTCAAATCCTCGTTTTCACAAATCTTTCCCCCTTTCTTTTGGATATACTTTTTAAATTTTTCTTTAGAGAGATCAGCGTCTTCACTTAACGCGATAACCTGGGCTTTATTGTTTTTAGAATAACTTACGACACCTCTCGTATCACCAACATTCGCTGTCCATAACTTTCCATCAATAAAGAGTACGATAATAGCCGTGCTCGCAGCATTATCATTTTCAGTGGACGATTCTTTTCCTATAGATTTTCGAAATCCTCGATTAAGTTCGACAAAAAAACTTTTAAGGTATTCTCTCAACTTCCCATTCCTTTGTTTTTCATCGACAATCTTTAAGATAGGAGGTAAGCCTTCTTTTAACGATTGTTCAACATTTTTTGATAAAAATTCCGAACATTCCGATCCCCCATGCCCATCAAAAATTCCATAAAGGCCGACTCCAAAAGGAAGAATAGACATCACATGAGTATCTTCCATGGTTTTTCTCGTATTGCCTTTCATGGTAGCAGTACAGGCAGTTTGTTCGTCGGAAAGATACTCAGATTGTACTAATTTGATAATTTCTTCTTTATTCTCAAGGTCAGCACATCGTTTTTCTCTTTTTTTGATCTTATCATCAATAATTATCAAATTATACGATGCACAGAAACATTCGAGAGTGTCCTCTGTCATATTAGGATTTTTCTGTATAGCTTCACCCAACCACTTATCTAGAAGTTCTTTCTCATTTCTCTTCCTAAGCTCCTGCAGCCGATACTTTGACAACAACTCTGGTTGATTCGCGTCATCCAAGGCTTTTTTTAATTTGTCATCAACTGTTTTTTTACTTTTCTTTTCAGAAGACGTTGCTAGCTTTTTTGGTTCAGGTAATTTTTCTTTAGGCTCTTCAATGTTTATCTTTGGTTCCACATCTTCTGCAAGATTTTCATCCTTCCGCTCAAATATTCCAGCACCCAGGTTGGAGTTGTCCTCGATTTCTTCAATCCTCTGCTCCAGAGTAGTATCAATCCCAGGCAATCTTAAAAAAGATGTGTTAAGGCTTTTCTTTGATTGGTTAAAACAGTATCCCACACCCAAAAGAACACCAAAAGCAGTCATCCCAATAGGAGCGGTTAACCATTCGAAAGAACGAGATGTTGAACCCTCCTCCGATAAGTCTTCATATCTAGTGACACTCCAACGTTCTCTTATCGTTTTTACAGCCTCTTTTTCTTTATTTATAGAGCGATCCTGTATGAAGTTATTTTGAGTAAGTTTATCCAATTGCTCTTGTGTTTCAATGAAGTTTTTCGGATCTAAATTCGTTAGTATCTTTTTTCCATCTTCGGGGTTGATTTTCACCGCTTGATTTAAATAAGCTGCTGAGATGATGCTAAAGGCTAAAGTTCCAATAACTCCTAAAACAATCTTCATTCTTAAGCGATTGGACTTCTCGGTTGCATTTGGAGGATTTTCTTTTGAATTGATTATTGCAGCCGAAGACTTTGAGGAATAAGCCTGCTGCCAAAGATGACTTATTTTCTCTTTTATTTCTAATAAGTAGTTTCTTGTTTGACTCGTTTCAGTTTGCTGGTTTGGGTTTTGCTTATTCCAACGAATAAATTCATTAAATTTTGAAAAACTAGTACTAAAAGATAAATCCATATAACCTTATAAAAATTAAGAATTTAATTTAAAAAACCCTATATTATAGGGAATTTTTTGATTCCGTCTGACTGTGCTTGCAAATGGGTTTTAATGATGCATTACGAGGAAAAAGCAATTAAATCGTTTCGAAGCTCTTCTTTCCGCAATCCATCTTCTTTCTCTATTTCGGAAAGATCCCAAACCAGAACTGAAATATTATCAGTGCTGCCCTCAGCATAAGCTTGATTTCTCAAATCTGATGCCATTTTTTTGCAACTATAGCCTTTGTTCCTCAATTTTTGAAGTTCTTCTGAGGCTTTAGCTGAACCGATCGCATCCCAAAAACCATCGCAAGCCATTATTAAAAAGCGATTTGTTGCCGGTATTTTATTGAGGACACAACAAGTGACTTTAGATCTTGCAGTGATAGGAGATTCCTCAAGATAACCCACAGCACGTGCCATCGCCAATTTATGTCCTTTTCTACGAAGATGGCCAACGGAAGTTTCGGGAAAGCCGACTCTATTCGAAGTTTCAATGACTCCTCCCCCTTTTTTTATGATGTATTTATTAAATGTCTCACTATCCGGATTGGCATCCTCACTTAAAGCAACGACTTTACTTTTTCCTTCATTTGAGAAACTTACAATGGCTCTTGAATCCCCAGCATTCACAGTCCATAATTTTCCACCAATTATGAGAGAGATAATAGCCGCACTGCCAGCCTCCCATTCTATGTCTGATCTGTTTTGTTCCCATTTATTAAAAGAGGGTTTTACTTTTTGATCTTGAAATTTACGATTGATTTTAACAAAGAAATTTTTGAAATACTCTCTCAACGCTTCATCTCTTTTTTCCTCAACCGAGATGCTTAAGATGTTTGGCAAATCTTCTTTAAGTAATTGCTCAACATTCGCCTCTAGAAATTCTGAACAGGCTTCTCCTCCATGCCCATCAAAAACTCCACAAAAAGCAATTTGCTGTAAAACCCCATTAACTTTGAGAGGAACGATTCGCATAATATGCCTATCTTCCATAGTTTCCCGATCCCCCTTCATCGTAGCAACGCAAATTTTTAGTTCGTCCGAAAGGTGATCCTTCAATATTAAATTAGGTTCTTTACTCTGTACTTTCTTCAATCGTTCAATTTGTTTGTCAAGAAGACTCACTTCGTCTTTTGCACAACTTTCCTTATACCAATTTTCAAAAACCTCTGCTGAAACTGGTTGAGCCAATGACAGATTTATGTCTTCCAGGTCTTTTTTTATTTCCTCTTGATTTTTCTTTCTTATTTCCTCTAGTTTGGATTTTGATAACAATTCTGTTTTATTTGCACTTTCCAAAGCCCTACTTAGTTTATCGTACACTGTTTTCGGTTCTTTGCTTTTGCTATTATCGTCTTTTGGCTTTAACTCTGCGTTTTTTTCTTTTTTAAGTTTTTTAATTCTCCCTGTGGCAATAGATGGAATCGTGTGAACTTCTAAAGAAACTTTTCTGCTCTTATTACAATAATATAATGCCGTCAAACCGCTAAAAGTGCCAAAAGTTAGAAGCCCAATAGGTATTAATAAATTTTCAGTTTGAATAGATGATCTAAAATTGGGCTCTTTATTGACACTAACAAGTTTTTCAGCCGTCTTTTCACGCTGGAAATGATTTTGTTCGGGTCCATTCCGAATCGATTGCAAAGCTTGAACTTCTGGTAAGTTTGTCGGCACATTTAAATCGATCGGAGATATTCCCTCATCAATTTCACTCCTTTGATTTAAGTAGGCTGAAGAAATGGTGCCAATTGCCAAGGCTCCAATGACTAAAGCCGCTTTCATTTTTAAATGAGAAGCTTGTCCAGTTTCATTTTGAAGATTTTTCTTTGAATGGATAGCTTCTGACAAGGGCTTTGATAAATGAACGTATTGCCAAAGACCATCTACTTTTTCTCTCAAATTGTCCAAATAGCTTCTTCTTTGGTTCGCCTCAATTTGCCGATTTGGATTACGATTATTCCAAGAAATAAAGTCATTAAATTTTGAAAAGCTAGTTCTAAAAGATAAATTCATAAATACCTAAAAAAGTTAATAACTAAATTTAACAAAAATTTTAATAAAAATACAATTAATTTAAGAGAATTATTTTTGGATCGCTAATTCATATTTGTCAAAAATCGCCTCCTATTCTAAGATCAACCTAATAAATGCAAGTTTTTGGATAAGCAAGCTCCGAGAGGATCTCTCTGCATTGCCTATCCCAAAACCCGGTTAACAAACCATTTTTCAAAGGGCTCCAAAATGCGGGAATCGATATTTTTAGCTTCAATCCGATCATTCTTTCTTGCCTTCTTTGGCATCATTGGATTTATCATCGGAATTGTCGTCATCTTGATCATTATTGGAGCTCTCTCTGAAACAACCGATGGCCAACCAGAAATAAACTACACTTATACCCCAGAGATTAAACCCAATGCGTCAGGCATCAGAAAATCCCTTTCAAGCGACGCTCCTGTCATCCTCAAACTCAATATTGATGGTATCATTGGCACTGAACTCCTCAATAGCAAAACAATTAGGCAAAAGCTCATAGAGTCTGGTGAACGTTCCCTGAAAAATCGTGTCAAAGCGATCCTCCTTTTTATCGACTCACCCGGCGGATCCGCCATCGACTCCGATGCTATTTACAGACTTATTAAAGACTATAAAGAAACACATAAAATTCCTGTATACGCTTATGTTAATGGCTTATGTGCTTCCGGAGGAATGTATATTGCTTCTTCGGCCGACAAAATTTTCGCCAGCGATGTCAGCCTCATCGGCAGCGTAGGTGTCATTTTAAGCACGGCCGTCAACGTTTCCCAATTGATGGATAAACTCGGAATTCAGTCCCTAACATTGTACGATGGCAAAGGCAAAGATAATCTAAATCCATTCAGGCCCTGGAGAAAAGGCGAAGAAGACAATATTAAAGAGGCTATCAATGCTCTCTACAACCGCTTTGTGGATGTTGTCGCTGAAAACCGCCCTAATCTCGATAAAACAAAACTTGTCGAAGACTACGGCGCCGATGTTTTTCCTGCCGCTAAAGCGAAAGAATTGGGTTATATCGATGACAATGGCTACGACCTCAATCGCACTCTTAAAGAGCTAGCAGAAAAAATTGGAATAACGGATGAATATTATCAAGTCATCGCCCTCGAAAGCAAGAACTGGCTGACACAGCTTTTCACTAGCGAAAATCAATTGCTCAAAGGAAAAATCACCCACCGCCTCGAATTAACGCCTGAAATGCAGGTGGGATTGAAAGATCCTTATATGTATCTATATCGGCCTTGAAAATTTAGTTAAAGATTCTTTATAATAGTCGAAGAAAAGAATAGATTCGTCCTTTTAAAAGGCAAGTGCCTTTATTTAGCGATATATCTTAGTACCCAAACATATTAGTTTTTGGGTACTAATGCGCTAAAATTTTGCACTTTTGCTGCTTATAACAAATTTAAGCAGCAAAGCATCCTGATCATACTTTCAAGGCACCCTCTTATGGAAAAACTCTTTATCATTGATGCCTCTGGCTATTTGTATAGCTCTTATTTTGCGATTCGCAATATGACAAATAGTAAAGGCGAATCAACAAATGCCTTATTTGGCTTCATCCGCTCCGTCCTCAAACTTCTCAAAGACTTCCAACCAAGCCATATCGTCGCTGTCTTCGATGGACCTAACAACGCGCAAGCGCGCGAAATCCTGTACCCACAATATAAAGCCCATCGCTCTGCAACCCCACCAGACTTGCCTTATCAAATCGCTTGGGCCCAGGAATTCTGCTCACTCATGGGAATTCCCTTTCTCAATGTTCCCCAAGTCGAAGCTGATGATACCATGGGGACAGTTGCTGTCTGGGCTGCAAAACGACACTGCATCTCCTATCTTTGTACGACAGATAAAGACCTTTGTCAGCTAGTCAATGATCAGATCCTTATGCTCAATACACGCAAAGATAATCAAATTTCCGGTCCGGCTGAAGTCGAACAAATCTATGGAGTTCTTCCTTCTCAAATGATTGACCTCCTCGCCATGATTGGAGATAGCTCAGACAATGTCCCTGGTCTGCCAGGAATTGGACCAAAAACTGCTGCCAGCCTACTGAAAGAATTCGGTTCACTAGATAATTTGCTAGCACATCCCGAAAAAATTTCCGAAAAAAAACGTGCCATCATTGTCGATAATGCCGACAAAGCTCTGTTAAGCCGTCGCCTTGTGACCATCGACCTTAGCGTCTCTGTTCCTCATGGAGACGATTTCTATCGATTGAAACCGCCTCAATTTTCCTTGCTCCAATCGTTTTATTCGAAAATGAATTTCAACTCCTTATTAAAGGAACTTGATGCTTTCAATCCAGCACCACAAGCCTCACAAACTGGCGAAAAACAAATCAGTGAATACACCCTGATCGATGATGAAAATGACCTGAAAGAACTCATCTCCTTTCTCCAAACTCAAAAAGAAATCTGTTTCGATACCGAAACAACAGAGATACAGCCGATTAAAGCAGACCTCGTAGGAATCGGCTTTGGAGTCAAGCCAGAAAAGGCTTGGTATGTGCCTGTTAATGGAAAGATTGGTCTAAAAACAGTTTTAGAGGCGGTTAAACCCTTATTTGAAAATCCCTCCATTGGTTTTTTTGGACATAACGTCAAATACGATTATCACATCCTCAAAAACTATGGAATCACTGTCGCCAACATCTGCTTCGACACAATTTTAGCCTCTTATCTCCTCAATTCCCATAATCGACAGCACTCGTTAGATTTCCTCGCCTTGCAATTTTTCGGCAAAGTCAAGATCGATATCAGCGAACTTATCGGGAAAGGAAAAAAAATCATCAGCATGCGTAACGTCCCTATCGATAAGGTTGCCACTTATTGCTGTGAAGATGTTGACTACACCTGCCGCCTTAAAGAAATCCTTGAAAAGGAAATTAAAGAACGCGGATTAGACAAACTGATGCAGGAAATTGAATTGCCCTTGTTAAAAATCTTGGCTGGAATGGAACGTCATGGAATTTTCCTGGATATTCCCTATCTAGAACGAATGTCAGTAGATATTCAACGTCAGATTAAAGCCGTCGAACAGGATATCTATAGACATGCAGGCGAAGAATTCAATATCAATTCGCCAAAACAACTCAGCCACATTCTCCAACATAAGCTGCTCATTCCCCTTCCTAAAAAAACTGCCACAGGATTCTCTACAAGTGCCGATATTCTCGAAAGTCTTAAAGACGTCCACATCATTGCCCATGACCTCCTCGACTATCGTTCATTAGAGAAACTACGCTCTACCTATGTGGAAAACCTACCGCAAGAAGTCTATTCCAAAACTCAACGAATTCACTGCACATTTAATCAATCTGTAGCGGCTACTGGAAGACTTTCTTGCCAAGATCCCAACCTACAAAATATTCCCATCCGAACAGAAGAAGGAAGGAAAATACGCGAAGCATTCAAGCCACAGTGGCCAGAGTGGAGCTTTCTAGCAGGCGACTATTCTCAAATCGAATTGCGCCTCCTCGCTCATTTAAGCGAAGATCCCAATCTCATCCAAGCCTTCCAAAATAATGAAGATATCCATTCATATACTGCCGCTCTCATCTTCAATATCCCTATTTCTCAAGTATCTAGGGAACAACGGTATCAAGCTAAAGCTGTCAATTTTGGAATCATTTATGGACAACAAGCTTTTGGACTTGCCAAAGAGCTGAAAATTGATGTAAAAGAAGCAGCAGTGTTCATCGACACATATTTCAAGAGATATAGACGCGTAAAAGAATATATTGAATACTGCAAAACCCAAGCACGTACATTCGGGAAAGCAGTGACTTTCACAGGGAGAGAAAGGTTAATTCCAGAAATTAATAGCAAAAATGGCCAATTGCGCCTCTTCGCCGAGCGGCTTGCCGTCAATACACCCATTCAAGGCGCCGCCGCTGACTTGATTAAATTAGCCATGATCGCCATTGAAAAACGGTTGACGCAAGAAACTCTAAAGGGCTATATGATTCTACAGATCCATGACGAACTAATTTTTGAATTGCCCGATGAGGAAACCAACATCTTCACTACCTTAGTCCGAGAAACTATGGAAAACGTTTTTCAATTAAAAATCCCTTTAATTGTTGACATCACCCTTGGCAAAAATTGGAAAGAATGCTAACTTTAAAGAAGGTTGCCGTTACAGGCGGTCTTTCGTGCGGTAAATCCGTCGCTTGCCAATTTTTTAAAGAATTGGGGGCCTATATTGTAAATGCCGACGAAATTGTTCACCAGCTGTTGTCTCCCCAAACACCTATAGGTCAAAAAGTCATCCTATTACTAGGCGACGATGTCCTTGTGAACGGCCAGCTTGACCGCAGCAAAATCGCAAAAAAGGTATTCAACAATCAAGCATTGCTGCAATCTCTGCAAGAAATCCTTCATCCCGCAGTTTTGAATGAAATTGAGAAACAATATCAAAAGATAAAGGAACAATCCAACGTTAGACTCTTCGTTGCTGAAGTTCCCTTATTATTTGAAATTTCCGGTGAGGTCTTTTTTGATGTTACAGTTGCCGTTCACGCTGATGCTAAACTCTGTAAACAACGTTTCATGTCAGCAACTGGCTATGATGAGAATGAATATAAGAGACGCATGGCTCAACAAATGCCCTCAGAAGAAAAAGCAAAGCGAGCAGATTATATCATCGAAAATACCGGCACTTTAGAACAAATGCACAGGGCAGTGAAAACAATTTTCTACGAGATTATCTCACCAACTTCTTAAAACTTTATAATTAGGAGTTTGATTCCTAAATGAATCCAGAAAATCCTTCCTCAGATGTGTCTTCAACTTATGAAGACCATAACCACGCTGTTTCAGAAAAGGAGCCAGTCGAAGCGGCAGCACCCCAACATCAAGGCTCTGTCGAGATCACAAAAATTGCCGAAATCCAACGGATGAATATCGATCAGCTAAATCAATTCGGCAAAAAAATCGGATTGAAGCATCTTGGCTCCTTAACCAAATCTCAAATGGTTTTTGAAATTGTTAAAGCAATTTCTGAAAGACCCAATGAAGTCCTTTACGGCGAAGGTGTCTTAGAAATCCTTCCAGATGGCTTCGGCTTCCTACGCTCCCCAAACTACAACTACCTCCCTTCTGCCGAAGATATCTACGTGTCCCCCGCCCAAATTCGCCGCTTCGATTTAAAAAAAGGCGATACTTTAAATGGCACCATCCGTCCACCCAAGGAAAAAGAAAAATATTTCGCCCTCCTTAAAGTCGATAGCATCAACGGAAAACCGCCAGAAAAAGCGAGAGAACGCATCCTTTTTGAAAACCTGACACCTCTTTATCCCAATAAGAGGATTGTGATGGAAACTTCCAAAGAGAAGTTATCCACCCGCGTCCTCGATTTGGCAGCCCCTATCGGTAAAGGACAACGTGGCCTCATCGTCGCCCCTCCTCGGTCCGGCAAAACAATCATCCTGCAAAATATCGCCAACGCCATCGCCAATAATAATCCCGAAATCATCCTCATTGTCCTGCTCATTGATGAACGCCCCGAAGAAGTCACAGACATGCAACGCATCGTCAGAGGCGAAGTCATTGCATCCACATTCGATGAACCTCCAGAAAGGCACGTCCAAGTCGCTGAGATGGCCATCGAAAAGGCCAGACGCCTCGTCGAACATGGCAATGATGTCGTCATCCTTCTTGACTCCCTCACACGTCTAGCAAGAGCCTATAATACCATCCAACCTCACTCTGGTAAAATCCTCACAGGTGGTATCGATGCCAACGCCCTTCATAAACCGAAACGTTTCTTCGGCGCTGCCAGAAATATTGAACAAGGCGGATCGCTGACAATCATTGCGACAGCCTTGATCGAAACAGGTTCTCGTATGGATGAGGTGATCTTTGAAGAATTTAAAGGTACTGGCAACATGGAACTTGTGCTCGATCGTCGCCTTGCCGACAGGCGTATCTATCCTGCGATTGATCTCATCAAGAGCGGAACCCGTAAAGAGGAGCTCTTGTATCATCCAAATGAACTTGAAAAAATCTATCTGCTGCGTCAAGCTGTAGCAGACCTTGCCGCTGTCGATGCAATGAACCTCTTGCTTGGCAGACTAAAAAAGACAAACAGCAACGTCGAATTTTTACTCTCCATGAAGGAATAAGGAGGCATCATGCGCAAAGTAGTCGTTATTCTCTTAATCGCTTGCCTCTTCGGCGGCGCTGGGTGGTTGTATTACAGCCAAGATCACGTTTCAGGAATAGTCCAACAATATGTGGAGAACGGAGAATTCCTAACATTCAAAGTTCGTTATACCCCAGAACAAATTATGGAAGGGCATCGTCAAGAGCTTCTCTCTGATGGGGATCATGCTTTTCAAGAACCAACCCTTAAATTCCATCCCTATCTCCTTCTCGAAGTCAAATACGCTCCGGCTGATAAAAAAACTCGTGAAGGGACCATTTTGTGGAGCCTCGTGGATGGAGAAATGGTCCTCAATACGGAAACGTGGGAAAAAACCCACGGCTTTGAAGATGCCATCAATGCCGATGCATCACGCAATGATTTTAGAATCATTTATGCATTAGCTAAAAATCGAGGAAATGCTTCTTTAGAACAACTTCAGAATGAATTGCATGTCGAAAAGGATACGCTGCAACCATGGATTGAAAGTGCACTTTCAAAGCATTTGATCATACGCAATGCCCATGAGTTACAACTGCACTTCCAAGATCCAAAAATTCCGCTTCAACCAGAGACTAAAGTATCCGATTGGCTCGTAAAAAAACCCTATAGCTATGCTCAACGAACAACACGAAACTATTCGCCAAGCCAGATTCAAAAAATCGCTAAGGCTGCATTCGGAGATGATTTTACAATTCGTACAATCAAGGATGTGTTTCTGCCCGTTTATAGCATAGAGGTTCTTAATCCCGACGGCTCCATTCTGACAACCCATTGGAATGCTGTTAATGGCCAAAGAATCCCCACACGATTCGATCATTAAGAAAATCTTGTATCATTGATTTCCTTACCCGGCTCAAAAAGTGCAGTCTTTCAGACTGCAATTTTTTTTATTCATGCCCTGGGCGATGCCCAGGGCTGTTGCACTTTCAGTCCTTCGGACTATAGAATCTGTCGTTCTTCCTAAAAGCCTTTCCACTCCATGCTTTTTTTTGATCTTATAAAACTCTATAGTATCCCTTTACTCTATTTTAACAATGCCCAGCGCCATTGCATTTTTGTCGGACTAACGAGTTTTATAAGCAGACTTCTAAAGGAAAAGAATTCAAATCTAACGCGTTCATAGTTAGCAAGTGGGATTTAAGTGGATTTGCTAAAACAACTAGTTGCTATAGTCTGAAGGACTAAAAGTGCAACAGCCCTGGGCTAGGGTGATGATTTTGTACGTTTTTTTTGTGTAAAAAATCACACAATTCTCTAGTATTTTCTTTTTTTATCTTAACTCATTAAATCAAGATGAC